>Ga0208297_1000138_pt1 | contig 187891 bp, 154 predicted proteins | sample LMS_cellobiose_e_FD_187367 | JGI IMG/M metagenome (GOLD analysis project Ga0208297, IMG submission 187367) | Rumen-fistulated moose microbial communities from Alaska, USA - LMS_cellobiose_enrichment (SPAdes) (version 2) | ecosystem: Host-associated > Mammals > Digestive system > Stomach >... | reverse complement strand
CCGATGGCTGATAAAACAGGCTTACGGCTTCCGTGACCGGGAGTACTTCGTTCTGAAAATCTACCAGCTCCCTGAAATTTCGAGCACAAAAGCAATATGAATATGTGTCACAAACCGTCGAAGAGACAAAAAAATGGCGAGAGAGACGGGGATCGAACCCGCAACATCCACCGTGACAGGGTGGTACTCTAACCAATTGAGCTACTCCCCCGCGCAATCGAAAAGGACGGCTTTCCGTTTCGCAGTGCCCTTAATATACTCCGCGGAATCGCAAAATTCAAGGGGAAAAGAGAAAAAAAGGGAAATATTTTGAAAAAAACCCTCTCCGGGTGTATATTTGGAACGTGTCGGCCAACCATGTTCGAAGGAGAGAAAAGAAAATGAAACTGCCCGAAACACCCGAATACGGGATCATCGACGCCCACATGCACCCCTATCTGGCGGAACACCGGAATTTTCCCTTCCGGGTGCCCGTGACCTACGACGAATACTTCGCCGAACAGCGCCGCGCGGGGATCGTGCTTTCCTGCGGGGCCTTCAACATCCGCAACGACGGGAGCGACTTCGCCGTCCTCGAAGAGTGCAACCGGCGCGTGCTCGAGGTCAACCGCAGCTACCCGAAGGAGTTTTTGCCCGGCGTGAACATCCACCCCAACTTCCCGGAGGAATCCTGCCGCGAGGTTCAGAAATTCTACGATCTGGGCTTCCGCTGGGTGGGCGAGATCGCCTGGTACGTCATGGGCTACCGGGAATACGCCACGCCCGGCATGTTCCAGATACTGGCGCTGGTGCAGTCCCTCGGCATGGTGCTGAGCATCCACCCCTCCACCCTCGAAGACGAGGCGGCTCTTGCGAAGAACTTCCCCCGTCTGCCCATCGTCATCGCCCATCCGGGGGCCAACGACATCACGGTCAACTACGAGATGGCGCAGAAGTATCCCAACATCTATTTCGACATTTCCGGCGGCGGGCTCCCCCGGTGGGGCATGCTGAAGAAAGGCGTGGAAATGCTGGGCCCCGAGCGGATCCTCTTCGGCAGCGACTTCCCGGTGATCTCCTCCGGGATGTACGTGGCGGGGGCGCTCTTCGAACACCTGACTCCGGCGGAGCAAAGATGCCTTTTCCGGGACAACTTCCTCCGCCTCACCGGTTACACCGTCGAATGAGGAACTGCGCACAATGAAATTCGATCCCCAAAAGATCTACTGGCAGGCCCACCGGGGCGGCGGCGGCGTCGAAGCCCCCGACAACACGCTGTACGCCATGAACTACGGCTGGTCCCTGGGCGGGATCCCCGAGGCGGATATCCGGCTCACCGCCGACGGCGAGGTGATCTGCCTGCACGACAACACGCTGCGGCGGGTCACGGACGCTCCCGACGAGGTCGCCGACACCCCCGCGGGCGAACTCACCTTCGCCGAGATCCGCAAGTACGACGCGGGCCGGAAGTTCCGGGCCGACTGCGCCGGGGAAAAGGTCCCCGCGCTCCGGGAGGTTTTTTCTCTCATGGCTGCGGACCGGGAAAAGATGCTCTACGCGGATATCAAGAACTACGACGAAAAACTTTTCCCCCGTCTGCTGGAAGCCTTCTTCCGCCTGACGGAAGAGTACGGCGTCGCCGGGCAGATCATCGTGGCCGGATGCGACTACGAGCTCAACTGCCGCTTCAAGGAAACGATCCCCGCCATCAAGACCATGCAGTGGATCGGCCGGAAGCCGCCTGAGCGGATGGCCCTCTTCCGCACCCTCGAGGGGAAGAATTTTGCCGGGCTGGACCTGGTCCAGCTGCACTTGTACATCAAAGAGGCCCCGGCTCCGGGGGAGTGGATTTACGATCTCTCTCTTGACGAGCTCCGGTACGCCGTGAAGGCCCTCGGGCCCCGGCTCGAGGTGTTCCCCTTCGGCGCTTTCACCGTCGAAGCCATAGGGACGCTTCTCGATCTGGGGATCCGCCAGTTCGCCACCGACGAGCCGAAGCGCTTCAAGGCCGCCCTCGATTCTTACCCGAAACATTGAAAAACGACCGTTGCGGGTGTACATTATAGACCTCGACAACAGTGTTATTTACGGAGCAGACCATGTTTTTCACCAGCACCAGAGCCCGTCTGAATATCGACGCTTCCGAGGCCATCGTCCGGGGCATTTCGGCTGAAGGGGGGCTTTTTGTCCCTTCGGAGTTTCCGGCCCTTGCGCCCGCGTTTCTCGCCCGGCTGATTCCCATGACCTACCGGGAACGGGCGGCGGAGATTCTTTCACTTCTGCTTCCGGGCTTCACGAGGGAAGAGGTCAGGACTTGCGTCGACAGCGCCTACACGGGGACCTTCGACGATGACGAGCCCGCGCCTCTGTACGCCCTCGGGCCGGGGATCCGGATGCTGGAACTCTGGCACGGCCCCACCTGCGCCTTCAAGGACCTGGCCCTGCAGATCCTGCCCTTTCTGCTGACGAAAGCCATCGGCAAGAGCGCTCCCGGCCGGACGGCGGTGATCCTCGTGGCCACTTCGGGCGACACGGGCAAGGCCGCGCTGGCGGGATTCGCCGACGTGCCCGGCACGAAGATCATCGTCTTCTTTCCGCAGAACGGCGTCAGCCCCATCCAGAAGCTCCAGATGACCACGCAGGAGGGCGCCAACACGGGCGTCTGCGCCATCGAAGGGAACTTCGACGATGCCCAGTCGGGCGTGAAAAAGATCTTCGCGGACGAAGAGATGGCCCGGTTCCTCGCGGCGCGGAACATGGCTTTTTCGTCGGCGAACTCCATCAACTTCGGGCGTCTCGCGCCCCAGATCGTCTATTACGTGTCGGCCTACTGCGACATGGTGCGCGAAGGGCGGATCGTTCAGGGCGAAAAGATCAACGCCGCCGTTCCCACGGGGAACTTCGGCAACATCCTCGCCGCGGTCTACGCCAAACGCATGGGGCTGCCCTTGAAGCGGCTGATCTGCGCTTCCAACCGGAACAACATCCTCACCGATTTCCTGCGGACGGGCGTCTACGACCGGAACCGGCCCTTCTACACCACCAGCAGCCCCTCCATGGACATTCTGATCTCCTCCAATTTGGAGCGACTGCTTTACCACCTGCACGGGAACGACCCGGAGGCCACGGGGGCGCTGATGGCGCAGCTTTCTTCCGCAGGGCGCTACGAGGTTTCCCCCGCGATCCTGGAGCTGCTCGAGGCGGAGTTCTACGGGGGCTTCTGCGACGAAACCGAAACGCGGCGGACCATCGGGGAGCTTTTCCGCGAAAAGCATTATCTCTGCGACCCCCACACCGCCGTGGCGGTGAAAGTCCACGGCGACTACGTGCGGGAAACGGGGGACGACACCCCTTGTGTCATCGCCTCCACGGCCTCGGCCTTCAAGTTCGCCCGGCCGGTGCTGGAATCCATCGACACTTCTCCCGTGCCGGAGGATGACTTCGCCGCGTTGCGGCGTCTGGCGGACCTTTCCGGGCGGTCGGTCCCCCGGCCTCTGGCTGAGCTCGGGACGAAGGAAGTCCGCCACCGCTCCTGCGTTTCCAAAGAGGGCATGGCGGAGTTCATCCGCACTTTCCTCGACTGACGGAAGCGGAAAGGGTGACGGAGGAAAAGATCCCCCCTTGAAAGCGGATGCTGAAAGCCCGAAGGTCAGGACGGAACTGCCGGCGGCCTTGGGGGACCTGCCTGACGGGACTGCCGGCCAGATACCCCTTCGCGCCGGCGCCGGGGGGCGGGCAGCGTGCCCTTCTTCGCCTGCTCCGCGGTCGTCGCCTTTCTCATCATCCTTTCGATCCTATTCGTGCTCAAGTACGTGTTGCTGTGAATCCCCATTGTTCCGGGTCCAGAGAACGGCCAGCAGGACCGCGAGGAACGCGGCGGTTGATTTGGTGACGAGCATGGGGAAGATCAGCTCCGGGACCACCGCGCCGCAGTAGGCCAGATGATCCCCCAGCATGAAGGCTCCCGACGAGAGGAAGGCGCAGTTGAGGAGTTTCCCTCTCGGATCCATGTCGCGGAGCAGGGACAAGGTGGGGATGGAATTGGCCGCAGTGGTCAAGAATCCCATGACCGAAACGCTGTTGATCCTCAGCGCCTCCCCCGCCCGGAGCAGGGCCTTCCGGAAGAGCCGGGAGGCGATCTCCATGAAGACGTAGACCCCCGCCAGCATCACCGTGATGGAGCCCACGATTTTGAGGGCTTCGCCGGGAGGCGTGATGCCGGGAATGGGGATTCCGGTCAGCTCCGTGAAGACCGCCGCCGAGATCCCCGCCATGGCCACGGCCTCCATGAATTTGGCGAAGACCGTCAAAATCTTGACCAGAAGCTCGGGGAAAAACCGCAGCATCAGCGCCGCGACGACTGCCAGCAAGATAAGCGGCGGCAGCTGGCGGAGCAGAAAATTCCAGCTGTAGTGGGCGACCAGTCCCCCCGCCAGCACCCCCGCGGGCATGGCGATCATGCCGAACATCAGCCCCTTGAAGAAGAAGGGCCGGTCCTCCTTGGTCATGAGCTGGGTGACCAGCGGCATGCAGATGACGTTCACCCCCACCACGGAACCCACCAGCATGCCGCCGAAGCCCGCCCCCTCGGGGGTGAGGCAGAGCTCCCTAGCCAGCGGATAGGCGCCGTTGTCGTTGGCGAGGACAAGGCCTGCGAAGATCCCCGGATCGGCCCCCAGCGGGGGAAAAACGGCTCGGGCGCAAGGGGCGATCAGCTGAGCCAGCACGGGGGCCAGCACCAGAAATCCCGCCATGGTGAGGAAGAGGGGCGCAAAGGTCTGCAAGCCCGCGGTGAAGCGCGCCCCCAGCCCCAGTTTGTTGCCGCAGAAGCAGTCCACGGCGCCCGCGACGAAGGAGAGCGCGAAGAGGAGAAAGAGCAGACGCTCGGGGGTGAACATGATGATTAAATTTCCGTTCCGCCGTTGCGGGCGATCCATTCGGCCATGTATTTTTCGGAGTCGATGCCGACGCCGAGGACGCAGTTGCTGCAGACGATCACGTCGGAGATCGTATGGTCCGCCAGCCGCTTCGAGAAGACATCGCATTGATGCGCCATCATCTCTTTCGTCAGGGGGGCCTTGGCGCCGTAGTCCCAGAGGTAGCACCCGGCGATGGCCTGCTGTTCCTTCCGGAGCATCTTCCGCAGTTTCAGAAGCCGCTCGTCGAGGATGGCGAGATCCTTGCCGCTCCAGGTCCACAAGGTTATCCCGTCGAAGTAGTCCTTGTACTCGAGGAGTCCGGGGAGATTAAGGTCGTAGGAAACGAGCCACAGGAAAAGGCCCGCCTCGTGGAGAGAATCCACGATCTGTTTCATCCGCGCATGGGTGATACGGGGACCGTCGGCCTTGAAGAAGTCGTCGAAGACGCATCCCTTGACCTTGGAACAGAGCTTCGCCTGACGGATCACTTCGGCCACGTCGTCCCCGCCGCCGTCGTTGCGGGTGGAGCCCGAGTCGCCGATCCCCGACCAGACGATTCGGTCGAATGAGGCGGCGAGGCGGGCGGTTTCCGCGTCGAAGGGGGGCTCGGGGTTGCCGTGCATGACCACGCGGCAGCAGTTGGGGATCCCGAGGATCTTCGCCCCTTCGATGGGGCCGACGGTGTTGTGTCCGGGAAGGTCGTAGTCGTCGTGACTTCCGGCGTCCTGTCCCCAGATCCACAGATGTTCTTTGAGTTTCATGATTCGTTTTTCCTTATTCGATGGTTGTTTTTACTTCAAGAGGGAGGCGATATAGTCCGCGGCGGCGAAGCCCGCCTGCCGGGCCGTTTCCAGCGCCGCCCGGGTCTTGGCCCGTGCGCCGGGATAGTTCGCGATGATCCCGTCGAGGACCGCGGCCGCTTCACTGCTCGGCGTATTGTTCAGTTCCAGTATCCAGCTCTGGAGCCCGATGTCCCGCCACATCTGCCCCTTCCAGGTGTCTTCGGCCTGCCGCAGCAGTATGGCGGGCCGCCCCGCCACGGCGAACATGATGGGGGAGTGCATTTCCATGCTGACGAGGGAGTGGGCGGCGTTGTAGACGCCCTGAGCTTCGTCGGTGATCCAGTACTCCTCCTTGAAGACGCACCGTTTCTTCACTTCCGGAGTGAGCCGGTCGTAGATGTAGTTCCGTCCCATGGGGATCTGATAGGTCATTTCGGGGCAGATGAGGATTTTTAATTCCGTCGCGGCAACGACATGTTCGATGAGCTCCCGGAGTTTGGCCATGTCGCTTTCGATGAACGCCATGGAGACCTCCTCCTTGCGGGGGTTGGGCCAGTAGAAGCGCTTCTCATCGAATGAGGCGGGCGTCCAGCGGAGCCGGGGGATGACGCAGACGAATTTTTCCGGCTCCAGTCCATTTTTGCGGAGGAAGGGCTCCGCCGCACCGGAGTCTTGCAGTTTCAGGAAAAAGGTGCTGTCGGGGGCGAAGGTGATCTTGGGGCAGGTCACTCCCTGCAAGTTGAGGAAGTGGACCGAAATGGTGTCCCGGCAGAAGATGAATGAGGCTTCGGAAAGGAGTTCCTTCAATTGAGGCGTCCACACGTTGGCGGCGCTGTTGCCGTAGAACCCGTAGGGTTTGCCCGTCTCCTTTTTCCAGAGTTCCACGCCCTGCGTGTCGTACCCGGAGCCGGAGCCGTGGACGAAAAGATCGCAGAGCTCGAAGGAGCGTTTCCGGGCCTCCTCGGTGTCGGCGATGACCAGACCGGGGTAATTCTGCAGCAGCATTTCCCGGACGCCCCGGTCGATCTCGCAGGGCCACAGGTGGATCTCGCACTCGGGCAGCCGTTCCCTGGCCAGTTCCAGAAAGCCCGGCGTATGGGCGATGTCGCCGATGTTCCGCGTCTGCCAGCTGCCTCTCAGCAAGATCCGTTTCTTCGTGCTCATTTTCCTGTCCTTCCGTGTCCGTAAATTGGATTTTTCATAATGTACACCGGAAGCGCGGGAAAAGCAAGCCCACGGGGCAAGAACATTTACGGCAGATAATACACCCAGTCGCCGTTGATCGGCTGCCACTCGTCATCCGGGAATTTGCGCCAGCGATCGAGTGAGCGGAGGACGATGCAGCTGCCGTATCGCTTGTCGGAGGTCCAGCCGATCTCCTCGGCACGGGTCAGGATCTCCATGTAAACGACCTTGAAATTTGCGTCGACAAGATACAATGCCGACTTATTGAGCCGTCCATAACGCGGCATGCCGTCGACGTAAACGACCAGATGAGGCTTGCCTCGCATGACCACTTCCCGGGCGGCAAAGGTATAAACGGGAAAAGAAAGCTCGGGAAAAGAAAGCTCCAATTTCAGGACGGTTCGTCTGTCCTGTTTTCCGATCACATCGACAGTCGAGGGCGATTCGTGGCTGTTGAACAGGTAATAGTCTTTCCCCATGAAACGAACTTCGCAATACCACCCGGCGCCAACCTCGCGGCCGAAGAGCTTATACATTTTTTTCTCGACATTCTTTCGATACTCAGTGTATTTTTTCATGTGCTCAGGATCGACGCCTTTGGGAAATACGCCAAACTGAGTATAAGACTTGATCCCGCTTTCCTTCAAGGCGATTTTCTTCAGACCGATGGAGTTGCGCACGATGTGCGGCGGCTTGGCGGGGGTTTCGCAGCCGGCGAGCAGAAGCAGGATCGGCAAGGCAAGAAGAATAATCAGTTTTTGCACGGTTTATCGTCCTTTTTTTCGAAGAGTTTCTTCTTGATTGATCTGAAATCTCCGCAGTTATTTCGAGCTCCGCTTTGCAGGATCCGGCTGAATATCATGCAGGGGCGCATGCTTCGTGTATCCCGGCGTTTGGTCCCATTTTTGCAGAAATCTTTCCAGCGCAAGCCCTTCGCCGGTGCCTTTCCCCCAGTCCGGATCCTTTTCGATCCATTCCGAAAAATGCCTGACGAGGCTCGAATAGATATCGGGCGTGTTCAAACGGTAACAGGCCAGAAAGAGACCGTCCCGAAAATCCTCTTCGCACAGATCAAGGCATTTCAGACACCATGCTTCCCATTTCAGATCGGTCGCAAAGTAGGATAAATGCAACGCTGTTTCTCTGAAATGATTCACCTGATCGGAAAAAATGAACCCTTCGGCTATCCTTTCGATCAGTTTTCCGTCTTTCGCAAGCAGTTTGCCGAGTTCGCAGCAGACCTGCCACGAAAAAAATTCATAATACGAGACCGAGCAGAAAGCCTCCAGCAGGTGGCTGATCTCCTCCGTCGAACACCCGTCGAAAAGGCATCGGTCGGCGTAGAAATCGAGTTCATCGTAGAAATAGACGATCGGGGCCTTTCCGCCGCCGGACGACCCCGTCTCGATCTCGCTGTCGATCCCGTTCCTTTCGAGCTGACGCAAGATGATGTCGTTCAGTTCATCCATGCGAGGCATACTTTTATTCCCTATTTCATAACTCCGTACGCCAGCTCCAAAAGCCGGGGCAGTTCTCCCAGCAGATAAAGCGGGATATTCAGCAGTCCGTCGTCCAGCCGGAGATTTTTCATGGATGCACGGATCGAGATTTGCGGCGTATATCGGCTGCGATAGTATTTTAAGGATTTTGCCTTGAGACTCAATCCGGATTTGACTTCCACCGGGATGATCCGGCTGCCGTGCTGAATAAGGAAGTCGACTTCCGCCTTTCCGCCGCCGTTGAACCAGTAGCAAACCGGGTCCATGCCAAGGGCGCGGAATTGTTCGAGCGCGAGATTTTCCGCGAGCCGCCCCTTGAAATCGGAGAAAATATCCGGACTGTTGACCGTGACTGCCGGAGAAATTTTTGCCAGCTTCCGCAATACCCCGACATCGGACGGGTAAAGTTTGAATATTTTCCGCTCCATCACCGCGGTAAGGGGATATTCCGGAGCCTCCACGGCATTCACCATCTGAACCATCGAGGCGTCGATGAGCCATTGAAGCGCATCCTCCAGATCTTTCGCTCTTGCTCCCTGTCGGACTTCGCCGAAGAAGAAGCGGCGGTTCTCCCTGGCGAACTGCGCGGGGATGGAACGCCATATCTGATTGAGTTTCGGAATGTCACCGGCGGGAATGTGTTTGGAAAAATCCGCTTCATAAGCCTGCAGGATGGAGTCGAGCTCCTCTTCCACGATCTGCCAGTCGCGCGTTTCCAGAAAAGCGTTGACGGCAGCGGGCATTCCGCCCACGGTCAGGTATTCGGAAAGGCGGAGGCTCAACTTGGCGCAGAACGCCTCGGCGAGCGGTTCCAGCGGGATCGTTTTGATGTATTCATGCAAGGCAGGATCGACGGCCCGGAGATACTCGTCGAAAGAACACGGCGTCAGTTCCCGGATGTCGACTTTTCCGACGGGAAATCCGGTCTTGTTTTTCGCGGCAAGAGCAATACCGATGAGGGAACCCGCCGCCGCCACCATGAATTCGGGGGCATCTTCACAGAAATACTTCAGGGAGTTCAGCGCATTCGGGCAAGTTTGGATCTCGTCAAAAATGATCAGCGTGTCGCGGGGCGTGATCTTCTGCCCGGAATAGGCGCTCAGTTGAGCTATAATTTTCCGGGGATCGTATGCTCCGGCAAAAAAAGACGCCAGCTCCGAGTCCTTGTCGAAGTTGAAGTCGACCACATTGGCAAAGTGCTTTTTGCCGAAATGCTTGAGGATCCATGTCTTTCCGCACTGCCTGACACCTTTGAGCAAAAGGGGCTTGCGAAGTCGAGACTCTTTCCATTTCAAAAGGTCTCCGACGATATTTCTTTCGATTTGCATAGGTTTGTCACCTCTCCTGACACGGCCTAATATAGCATATCAATCCAAAAAAGCAAGTAAAAATAGCAAAAGTCGATCGATATTTGCGATTATTTATTGCAAAAATCGATCGATAAGCCGCTTCCGGAAGACCGGAACGATCCACGGCGGCATTACTGCCGACCGAAAAGGCTCTTCACTTTTCCCGCTGCTTGATGAGCCAGCAGGCGATGGCGTCGCCGAACTGGCGGCCGCCCTCCATCGAAGCGTGAAGGGCGTTCCGGTCGCGCCTGACCTTCTTTTCCGAGCGGGCGTGGGCTTTGACGGAGCCCGTGAGGAAACTGTTCTCCGGGTCGATGCTCTGGTGCAGGGGGAGAATGACGATCCGCGGGTCTTTCAGGCCCTTGATAAGCGCGTCGAGCTCCCGGTTGTAGCGCTGTGCGTTCCGGCGGAACTGGTACTTGGACTGGGCGCATCCGTAGTTGGCGCCGAAGCCGTCCTGACCGCAGCCGCAGGGCTCCGTGGCGACCCCGATGACCGCCTGCGGGGCGTGCCTGCGCAGTTCGCCCAAAAGTTTCCGGGCGTTCTCCATGACTTTGGCGACCTTCTCGTCGAGCTGTTCCGGCCGGGCCCCGAACATGTCGTTGCCGCCCAGCTGGATCACGATGTAATCGGGAGCCTTGCCGCCGTTGATCTTCTGGAGCCACGCGGGGATGTCCAGCACGGGCTTGCCGTCCTTCAGCCTCAAGAGCGGACTGCGCAGCCGGTAGGCCTGGGATTTGGGCAGCTTCGTGACGCCCAGGGCCCGCATCTGCTCCTCTTCGGCCTTGTTCTGGGGGCCGGGGAGCTCTTCGAAGCTGTAGGCCCAGCGGGTGAGAAAACTGTTCCAAGAAAAGCCGCCGTAGCCGTCATGAGCCACGCCGCCGGGGACCACCGGCCGGCCGCCGCCCGAGTGGCTGCCGATGGGGGTGTAGTTTGAAAATCCCTTTTCGCGCATGACGGTTAGCAGATGGGCGGGGTAACCGCAGTTGACCCCCGACGCCGCCAGCAAGGCGAGGGTGAACTTCTGTTTCGGATCGGCGGCGGGCCCGGCCACGACCACCTTGCATTTGGCCGAAATGACCAAGCCGTAGTCGTTGAAGAGCCGCAGTTCAAGATCGAAGCTCTTCCCCGCGTCCTTTTCCGTCGGGGTCCAGAACCAGCGGTGTTCCCCCTGAGCGCCCCGGAGGCACCGGACCTCGTAGGCGTAGCTCCGGTAGACGGCGGTGTCCACCACGTTTTCGAAGTAGATGTTGCTCTCGATGCCGGGGACGGCGTAAATGACCTCGGGCAAAGCCATCTTCAGCATCGGCGGAACGGGCACCGCGGGCCGGGCCGGGGCAGATTGGGCGGGGGCGGGAGCAGGCGCGGAAGCAGGCGCGGCGGAAACGGCCAGAGCCGCCGCCGACAAGAGGGTAAGAAAACACTTCTTCATTTCGATCAAGCCTTTATGTTGCGGACACGGGTGTTAATATACACTCGCAAAAGTGAAATTGCAACCACCGCCCGCACTCAATTGGTCTGGGGATACTATGAATACTATGAATACTGCCCCGGCGGCATCCGCCGCCGTGCCGCAAACGTTGGTTTACGATGTACGGCTTCCCGCTTTTATTTGCGAACCGCGGCAACTCGAGAGCGAAGCGACAGTTGCCGCGTAGAGTCGAGGCCGACGTTCGGCCCGCCGGTACGGTATTCCCGGTATTCTTAGTATTCCCAGTATTCCCAGTCTGCGGGATTCAGCGCCCCTTGGCGGGGGCGGCCTCCTTCTGCGGCGGGACCGCGCGGACCTGCATACCGACGGCCCCGGCGGCGATGGCGGCGGCGATGGGGTCCGCTATTTCCTTGCGCCGGAGCGCCGCCTCGACGTAATAGCGGATCAGGTGATGGTCCTTCCCAAGGGAGCGGAGCGACCACTGGGCCGCAACGGCGGTCACGTGGTTGAAGAGCTTGCGGCGGTCTTCGGCGGTGGGCTTGGGGATCTTCTTGAAATCCTCGATGGAAATGCCGTCCCGGACGAGCGAGAGGGCGTTCACCACCTTCAGGACGGGTGCGCGGGTGCCGCACACGAGGAACTCCGACCAGCAGACGTCCAGCTGCCAGGGCACGGAAGCCTTGTCGAAGACGAAGGGGTTGAACGGGATCCGGCGGTCGAGCTCCTTTTTAGTTTCCGCGGGGATCTTCTTCGCCGCCTCGGGCGAAACGAAGTTCAGCACGACCGCGGCGAGGCGTTTCCCCTCCCGGTCCGGAAGTTTCGCGGCCATCTCGGCGAAGGGCCCGATACATTGCGGATTGCTCTTCAAAAGGAAGTAGAAGAGGGCCAGCTGGGGCAGGGGATTGAAATTGCGTTTTTCCTTCTGCTTCTGCGCGGGGAGCTTTTTCAGATAGGCCCGGAAGGCGGGCAGGATGTTTTCCGGGCAGGGGGAGCGGTAGTAATTGCCGATCTTCTTCAGCGCCTCCTCCTCGGGCGCGGCGGGGACTTCGGAAACATATTCCACCTTGGCGGAAGCCTTCGCCGTCTTCTTTGCGTTCTCATCGGTGAGTTCCAGTTCGTAGGTGTGGACACCCTTGGCATCCTGGGAATCGAAGTTCACCCGCAGACTCTGGGGCAGCAGGCACACGCCCGCGGCATAGCCCCGGATCTTCATGGTGCACTTCTTGAGCACGATCACCTGCTTTTTCCCGTCGGGGGCGGAGGCGGTGACTTTCCCCGTCAGCGAGACGGCGCCCTCTTTGACCGTGACTCCGGCGAAGACGATCTCCACGAAAAAGGGTTCCCCGCAGACGGCCTTGGCGGCTTGAGGGAAGAAAGGCGGACGACCGGGCAGGATCCCCGCGAACTGGTCTCCGATGTTCACCGCCTTCGTCGCGATGATCCTGGCCGTGAATCCCGGCGCGTCGGCGGCGAAAACGGCGAGTGCGAGAAGGAACGACGATACTGCGACCCAAAACTTTTTCATTGCTCGATTTCTCCTTATATTTGTTCGGGGATCATCCCATCGGTCCTAAAATACACCCGGAAACTGAAATTTGCAAGGAGGTTATGCGCCGATATCCATATTTTTCGCGGGACGGCTTGCATTTCCGCGCGTGAGAGTGTATATTCAGCTCCGGAACCACAGGCAGGGAGGTTGGAACAATGCCGGATCACCGCTCTTTTCTCAAGGAAAACGACCGCTGGCGCGGCGTGGATTTCTGGACCCTCAACGATGCCCTCGACGAAGAGCAGATGCGCTTTCAGCTCAGGGAGATGCGGCGCCAGGGCGTCGCCGCCGTGATCGCCCGCACCTACATCGGACTCAGGTCCGACTATCCGGGAAGGGATTTCAAAGCCAAACTCGGGACTGCCGTCCGGTGCGCCAAAGAGCTGGGCATGAAGATCGGACTGCAGGCGGCCTACATGCCGGAGGCCGTTCCGGGCCTGCCCGAAAAATTCACCGCCGGATGCGTCAAGGAGACCGCTCCCGGCGTCTACACCTTCAGCCGCACGCCGTATTACATCGACATGCTCGACCCCGAAGCCGTGCGCAGTTATCTGCAGTACGTCTACGCCGACGTGTGGGCGGAGTTCAAAAGCGAATTCGGCAAGACCATCTTCACCGCCTGGGTCGATGAGCCCAGCTACAGCAGCGACGGGCTGCCGTGGAACGACTGTCTGGTCGAAGAATTCCGGAAAATGTGGCACTGCGAGCCGGAGATCGCCCCCCTTTTTCACGAAATGCCCGGCTGCGGCGAAATGCGTTTCCGCTACTGGAACACCGTGGTGCGGCTGCTGGAAAAGAGCTACTTCCGCCAGATGCGGGAGTTCTGTCACCGCCTCGGGCTTTCGGTCAGCGGCCACCTGATGGGGGAGGGCAGTTTTCACGCCAACTTCGCACGGGGAGCCGCCATGATGCCCTTTTACCGCTGGTTCGACCTGCCCGGCATCGACGTGCTCACGGCCGAAATGTACTACCGGGATTCCCCCCTTGCCCGGAAGCGGGACGACATGTCCTTCAGCCGGGAACTCTACACCACGGTCCTGCAGGGCGTTTCGGCCGCCGCCCAGGCGGGGCGGAAGGAGGTCCTGTGCGAAATGTACGGCGTCACCTCGGAAAACTTCTCCCTGAGGGATCAGATCCACCTTTTCGACCATTTTGCCGCTTTCGGCGTCAACTGCCGCAGCGTCCACGCGCTCTTCTACAGTCTGCGGGGCCGGAGGAAGCGGGCCTATCCGCCCCACATCAACTACTATCAGCCCTATTGGGAACATTATCATCTTTCCAGCGACCGCTGCGCCCTCGACAGCTGGTTCGTTTCTCAGGGTGAGCCCGTCTGCGAGGTCATGGTGATGCTTCCGTGGAACACGGCGGCGACCCTGTACGCCAAGGGGGAGATCGGGCCTTCCGGGATCGGAAAACTCAAAGAACTGGAGCAGAAATTCCTCGACGTGGAAAAGGAGCTGGCCCACAGCCGGACGGCCTTCGAACTGGGGGACGAATTTCTTCTCGCCGACTGCGGACGGGTCGAAAAGGGGCGGCTCGTCTGCGGGGAACGGGCCTACCGGGCCGTCGTCCTGCCCTGGACGGAAAAACTGACCGGGACGACCCTGGAACTGCTTTCGCAGTTTGCCGCTCAAGGGGGTAAGATCTTCGCCCTGGGGCATACCCCCTGTGCTGAAGCGGAGACCCTTTCCGGCACGGGCGAACTGCGCCGTTGCCTGGCGGAGTTCCGCTCCGTCGAGATCGCTTGTGACGACGCTTCCGCGTTGCTGATGCGCCACATGAAGACTGGAAGGGGCGAAGAACTGCTCTTTCTCTTCAACACCGACTGCGGGAGCGGCCACAAACTTTCCCTGCCCTGTCCCGCCGCGGAATTGAAGGCGGACGGCGCTTCCGGCGTTCCCGCGACGGAGTTCGGGATCGCTCCCGGCGGGGCGCTGAGACTGGTCCTGAAGCCCGGCGCGGCGGTCCCGCCCGTTTCTCCGGCCCCCGTGCGGTGTCTGGAACTGCCCGACCGTTGGCGCTGCGAAAGGCACGACCCCAACGTGCTGCTGCTGGAGTTCTGCCGCTTCAAACGGGAAGGGGAAGAAAACTTTTCGCAGGATATGCCCGTGCTGGCGGTCCATGAGATCCTGACCGGGGAAGGGTATTCGGGCTCGGTAACATTGCGTTTCGAAGCCCTCTGCCGGGGGGAATTCCCTCATTGCCGGCTCGTGCTGGAAGATCCCGCCGAGTGGCGTGTGCTCCTCAACGGTACGGAGGTCCCGTCAAGCCCCGTCGGTTTTTTCCGCGCCCGGGAGTTCGAGTGCATCGATCTTCCTCCGCTCCGGGACGGGAAAAACGTCTTCGAACTTTCCCGCCGGTTTTCTCCCCTGCCCAAGCCCGCCAAGGGCGTGACGGAACTTTTCGAAAACATCACGGGTGTGGAGCTCGAAGCCCCCTTCCTCATCGGGGATTTTGCCGTCGAAGCTCTGCGCGAGGCCACCCGCTGTCCGGGCGTGGTGCGGCTGAACCGGGATTTCGTTCTCGTTCCGGAACCGGAAACGGCGGGGAGCGAGCTGACCGACGCGGGGTTCCCCTTCTACGCCGGGAGCGTTACGCTGACTCAGGAGTTCGAATGGGACCCCTCCGGGCCGGATGGGGTCTTGCGGCTCGGCCACATGAACGCCGCCGCCGTCGAAGTCATCCTCAACGGCGCGGCGCAGGGCGTCATCTGCGAGCCCCCCTGCCGTCTTCCCGTCAAGGGACTCGAAAAAGGAAAGAACATTCTTTCGCTCCGGCTTTACGGGACGCTTCGGAATCTGCTGGGGCCCTGGCATCGGCCCCTGGGCGAGTACGGCGAATGTTTCGGGGGCTACGGCTTCCCCAACAAGAACTGGATCGGCGCGGTGGACAGCAGCGGCAACCGATTCCCCGACTGGTACAAGGACCGGAGCTGCGACACTACAGCTTGGTGCGAAAGCTACATGCAGGTGCCTTTCGGCGTATCGGATGTCGCCCTTTTGCAATAATATTTCTCCCTGCCGGAGAATCACAGGAGACAGCGCTCATCATGAAAAAGATCATCGAGGAACAGACGAAGGAACTGCGGGGGGCCGGATTTTTCGACTTCGGCCGGGCCGCCTACGGGACGCTGGAAGTGGAATTGGAGGCCCGCTGCGGCGAACATGTGGAACTGGTCATCGGGGAGTGCGCCGAAAACGGGTCGATCCTCCACCGTCACGGGTGGACCACCTTCATGCTGGACCGCTTCGCCCTGAAACCGGGGCGGCGGACCTATAAATTTCACATCCCGCCCCATCTGCCCGCCTACGGAGGGATGAAACACCCCGCGGTCCCGGCGGAGTGCGGCGGGGAGATCGCCCCCTTCCGCTACGCGGAGCTCAACCACTACTACGGGACCGCCACGCTCCGGCGCACGGTCTGGTTCGACGACTGGGATGACGACGCATCGGTTTTCCGCTCCTCCGACCCCGAGCTGGACGAACTGTGGGAGTTCTGCAAGTACAGCATCAAGGCGACCAACGTCTTCGGCGTCTATATCGACGGCGAGCGGGAGCGGCTCCCCTACGAGGCGGACAGCTATATCGACCAGCTGGGCCACTTCTGCTGCGATGCGAACTACAAGACGGCGAGGAACACCATCGACTTTTTCGAAACGTGCCCCACCTGGCCCACGGAGTGGCGGCTCCTCACCCCCGTGCTCGCTCGGGATTATTGGCTCTACAGCGGGGACCGGGCGTCGGTGGACCGGTGGCTCCGTTGGCTCCCCGCCCGGCTGCTGCCCGAGACCGCAGGGCCGGACGGGCTGCTCCGGAACGGGGCGAAGCTGGGGATCCCCGGGCTCCGGGACATCATCGACTGGCCCGAACACGACCGGGACGGCTATGAATTGGCGGAGTGCAACTTCGTCCCCAACGCCTATTATCACGGGGCTCTCGCGGCCATGTACGAATTGACTGGAGAGGAAAACTACCGCCGCCGGGCGGCGGGGGTGCGGAAAACGCTCCGGGAAAAGTTTTTCCGCGACGGGATGCCCGTGGACTCCCTCGGCTCCTCCCACACTTCATTGCACAGCGCCGTCTTCGCGCTCCGCTTCGGCATTGCGGAAGAACCGGAGATCCCTCTTCTTGCGGAGTTTATCCGTTCAAAGGGCATGGCCTGCAGCGTCTACGGGGCCCAGTTCCTGCTGGAAGCCTGCGCTTCCGCAGGTCTCGACGACCATTTTTACGCTCTCCTCACCTCGAAGGGGGAGCGCTCCTGGCTCGGTATGCTCGCCCAAGGCTCCACCGTCACCATGGAAAGCTGGGGCGAAGAGGACAAGCCTTTTCAGGACTGGACCCACGCCTGGGGGGCGGCTCCGGCCAACCTGATCCCCCGGCATCTGGCGGGGATCCGGCCCCTTGAGCCGGGCTTTTCCAAGTTCACCGTGGCGCCCCTGCGCACTGCGCCGGAGCGGTTTTACCTGCGGGCTCCCACGATCCGCGGTCCCGTGGAGCTGGAGTTTTCCGGCAAGTCCGGCAAACTCACCGTCCCCGAGGGGACTCAGGCCCTGCGGAACGGCAGGCTCCTTGCTCCCGGAGTCCATACCGTCGAACGCTGAAGAGAAACGGCGGCGGCTCGGGAGCTTCCGAAGTCACTTCGAATTCTCGAGCATCCTGATGGCCGCTTCGGTCTTTTTGTGCATTTCGATGAAGCGTCGGGCGGATTCTCCCTCCTGGAGCGCTCCCGCCGCCGGGGCCTTGCCCCTGAAATAGCCCGGCTTGAATCCCGGCAATGCGGGATAGCTCTTCCCCCTCACGGTGAAGGGGCGGGAAACGTCCAGCGCCGCTTCGAGGGCGGGGGAGTTTTTCGCCAGCGTCACGTCCGGCAGACCGGGCAGGTCGTTCTTGTTCCAGAGGGTCGCGGACTCCTTTTCGCCGAGGCGGCGGTTCAGCTTGAGCGATTCCGGATCCAGACGCTTCATGGAGGAGGTCTTGCCGTCCAGAATGTAAAGGACGTTGGGGCCGGTGATCTCATGGGTGGTGGTCCAGATCCGGGGGCTGTCCTTGTGGATGTTGTTGAAGACGAAAAAAGGCATCACCATGCGGAACCGTTTGTTCAGGTAGGCCACGGTGAAGGCGGGAGCCTCGTCGTCGCCGCCCCAGAAGGTGTTGTGGTAAACGAAGAATTTTCCCGCGTCCACGGGATTGGGCGGATTTTTCTTGTAGACCGGCACCTTGCCCCCGACGGAGGGTTCGAAGTTCTCCTTGTCGGCGAACCGGTAGGATTCGCTGTGGACGAAGATCTGGGAGCCCCCGTGCCGCGCCTGGACGAAGAGGTTGTTGAAGTGATACTCCTCCCGTTTCGCCCGCACGTGGCGCAGGTGATGGATCCGCAGGGGGATCCCGCAGTTCATCACCAGATTGTGGTGGAAGAGCCCCACGGCCTTTTCGGTGGTGAGGATCCCGATGCTGGACATTTCGCGGACCGCGTTGTCCGCGACCTCCACATTCGTCCCGGCGGTCCGGATCCCGATCAGCCCCCGGAGGATCACATTGCCGAAGATCTTCGTCCCCGTGCCGTCGTCCGAAACGCTCGTGTCGTCGGAGCTGGATTCCCCGATCATGTACTTGAAGATCAGATAGAGCAGACCGCCCCGCATGTCCTCGCGGCTTCTGAGCTTGAAGAGGTCGCTGCGGACGAAGCCCGCCGTGAGGATGCAGTTCTTCACCACGGTGCGGGAAACGCCCTCGTCGATGCGGATCCGGTAGCCTCCGTGCATCAGCAGACAGTTGTCGATTGTGACGTCGGAGCTGCCCTTCCTGAGCCAGATCTGAGTCCGGGAGCCCCGCATGTGCAGATCCCGGAAGACGAGCTCCGACGCCCTCACCGTGAAGCCGTGGCCGTAAGAGGCGGTGAAGCGGTTCTCTTCGGGCTTCCTTTCATCGGCGAAGCGGACGTAGAGGAATCCCTTGTGCCAGCCGGAAAGGACGTTGCCGATGACGGGCCAGAAAAGTTCCTGCCGGGAGCGGAAAAGCTGGGTCCCCACCCGGATGTCCGCCGGCAGTTTCATGATGTCGAGCCCGGCCAGACGTTTGCACTTCGGGCCGAAGGCGCTTGCGAAGAGTTCCATTGTGAGTTCTTTGGGAAGCTCCTTCCGGCAGGGCAGCTCCATGGTGCGCCGGTTGATGAAGGTAATCATGGCGCCGTTCATCATGACGAGAGTCGGCCGTTTGGCCAGCGGGGTCTTCCAGACCCGGGGGCCGATCTCCGGCGCAGGAACCCACTTCGAAAGGACGGTTCCGGGAGCCTCCACGACGGTGAGGAACTCCCCGTTCTTCCCCCGTGTCCCCGCGAAGGTGACGGGCGCTCCCTTCTTCCCGGACCTGGTGAAGGTGATCTGTTCCCGGTAGACGCCGGGACCGATCTTCACCGTGTCCCCCGGTCCCGCCGCGGCGGCGGCTTTGGCGATGGTGGCGAAGGGGGCTTTTTCACTTCCGGGGTTCTTGTCGTTCCCGTCGGGCGAAACGAAAAACTCCGATGCGAAAACCGTTCCGGAAAGGAGAAGCGCACACTGGAATGATCTTTTGATCGTCGGCATGAACAGTTCCCCTCATTTTTTCGCCGCCGGAGCCTTGCCGGGGAGCTCGACCAGACTCACGTGGTCGATCCACGCCGTACCGGCGGCCTTGCGCAGGATGAAGCTCAGGTGGGCTTTCTTGTTGGCGTCGAAGTTGGCGGGCGTCCGGACGCGGAAGGTCAGCCCCGTCCAGGGGCAGCTCCCGTCCATCTGCACCGGAGCGGGAGGAAAGAAGAAGGCTCCCCCGTTGCCGTGGTCGAAGCGGACGTAGAAGCCGCTCCACCGGGCTTCTTTTTTCTTTACCTTCTCGAGGCGCAGGAAGAAGGAAACCTCATAGTCCGTCTCGGGCTTGACGCCCCTGAAGTTCTGATGCAGGACGCCCAGCACGGCATTGCCGCATTCGATCCTGACGGAAGAGCCGCCGGAAACGAAGAACTCCCGGTCGACGGCGCACCCCTTGCTCAGGACCCAGCTTCCCTTCAACCTTGCCGGATCCAGATCGGGATTGACGATGAGATTTTTGGCCCCTTCAGGCTTGAAAAGGAGTTTCCCGAAGCGGGAGACGTCGCCGAACTTCCGGGCGAAGGGGCTCCAGCAGTAGTAGGGCGTACCGACCTTGACGCCCCCCATCACCCGGTGGCGGGTGAAGTTCACCAATATCCCGTCCGGAGCGGCCTTGCGCATGGAAGAACGGGGCAGGACGATCTCCGCCTGCCACCCCTTGCCGGGGATGATCTTCGTCTTCACCTTGGCGCTGCTGTTCCACTTGAAGTTTTCCGCCCCCCTGTTGACTTCGAGGTCGGTGTAACAGCCCTTCGCGTTGACCATCAGCTGGTAGAAGTGCTGCCGGTCCCCGTCGGGCGAGATGAAAACTTCCACATCGGAGTCCTTCCAGATCTCCTTCTGGTCGAAAGGCCGCTTGAAGGCCTGGATCTTCCCCGTCTCCTTCTCTTCGCACTCGAAGCGGAAATAGAAGTTTTCCGCATCGTACATGGCTCTTGCCGCGGTGGCGACTTCGGCGGGTCTGGCCCCGCCGTGCTTGAGGTCGATCCCCGAGAGGTGGAAGGCGGGGGCCGCCGCCCACTCCTTCTCCGAAGGCGTCCCCTTGCCCCCGAATTTCGGGATGGCGAAGCGCCACGCCCGGACCGCGTCGTTGGCTCTGGCGAATTTGTCCGCCTCGGCCGTCAGCGGCTCCATGAACTCCTTGCGGACGAACTTGATCCGTTCGAGGAGAAATTTGTCCTTCGCGGCCAGCTTTTCCGCCTGATCGAAGAGGCCGTTCAGGCGCTTCATTTCGTCAGGCGAGTAGATTTTGCTCCACAGAACGAGCTCGGAGGGATAGATGGTCTTGGGCCCTTCGGCAGTCTCCACCACGTTGGCGGCAATCTCCCGCCAGTGCCTTTCGATGGTGTCGAAGAACTCCTTCATGGGTTTCGCGGCGGGGCCGTAGAAGTTCTTCACATGCTCGTCGAGAAGTTTCTCCACGTCGGTGTCGGTGTTCCAGGCGAGTTTCCCGAAGACGTGATAGGTGAGATAGTTATGGATCAGCACGTCCGACTCGCACTCGATGTAGAGCCCGAAGATGTAGGAGCGCACCCGTTTGATGAAACTCGAAAGAGCCCGCGGGGTGGTGTGGGGGATCCCCGGCATGTTGCCGCCGTATTTCCCCGGATAGGTCCAGAGCCAGGTCTTCTGGCCGAGTTTCGCTTTCCACGCCTTGAGGAGTTCCACGTCGGCATCGCGGTTGACGGGGAGATATTCGTTCCACGGGCCCCGGATGGCCAGCATGACGAGCAGGTTTTCGGGGATCTTCTGCGTGGGGATCCGCCGGTAGTCGGCGTAAGCCATGGTGGTGAGATAGCCGGGAACGCCGGACTCCTTTACTTCGCTGCAGATGTCGCTGAAGAACTTCCAGAAGTAATCGGTGGTTTCCTGCGGTCCTTTGGAAAAGTGCTTCTTCCAGCACTCATCGCAGCGGCAGAGGTAGGCTGAGTCGTTCGGCATGATGTTGAAGCAGGGGAGCCCCGGCGCGTAGACGTAGCTCCAGCTGCTCCGGCCCTTGCTGTCGGTGATGCCCCGGACCGACATGGGCTCGTTCCTGAGGAAGGAGATGGCGTCTTTGGCGATCTCGTGCCTGATGTTGCTCGAATAGCAGATCTGGCTGTCGTCGTAGCCGTCCCGGAGCTTGGCCATCCGCTTCCCGTTGACGTTCAGAGCGAAATACTCGGGGTGGCTGTCCTTGTAGCGAAAGTAGTACCCCAGCTTCTGGAGCCCGTGGCAGTTGGGGATGTAGAAGGTTTCCATGCGGTTGCGGAGCTTGTTGAGGGGCGCGTCCCACCCGGCGAAGCGGCGGATGGGGCGGCCGCTGTGGTTGTAGTCGTTGAGGCGCCGCTCGAGGAAGTCGGGCCGGTCGTAGATGTCGACGGCGGGGATCTCCAGCTTTTTCGCCTTTGGCGTACAGGTCCCCAGCTTGCCGGGGAAGTAGTAGCGCACTCCGGCGAAGCGTTCGAGAAAGTCGTAGGTGCCGAACAAGGTGGCCCATTCGCCCTTGTCGCCGGAGCGGAGGACCTGACGGCGGGGATCGATCTTCGGGGTGTCTCTGCCGATGATGAGGATCTTGTTCCCCGCCGTTTTGATGACGAAGCCGTCACGGTCGAACTTGGCCGGATCGACGCCCAGCTTTTTGGCCAGTTCCAGGTCGGCCAGACGGATCTCCACGGCCTTGCCGGAAGGCTTGGTCACGGGCTTTACGGGCGCTCCGAAGACCTCGCTCAGGGCTTCGGCCATCTCCTTCGCCGCCAGTTGCACCGCGGGGATGTTCCGGCACACCACGATGTCGAAGTTCCCCGGCGTGAGGGTGAGCGCAGGCGTTTTCCCCACGTTTATCTTCCGGGGGATCTGCGGGTCGATGGTGAAGGGCAGTTTCGGCGGCGCTCCGAAAGTGAGGAGTGCGCCGAAGAGGAGAGCTGCGGACAGTATTTTTTTCATATTCCTTTGAACCTTTCCTTGATGAGTTGGTCGCGTATCGTTCAATTTTCCCTGCGTCAAACCGTTTCGTCGAAGAAGCCGAAGACGGTGAAGTTGTTCACGCCCCGGCGCAGGCCGGGGGCATGGGGCGGCGTCAGGTCGAGCCGCACGAAGCGGGCGCGCACGGGGGCGACGGCGCGGAAGTCGATCAGCAGTTCGCGTTTGTTTCCGGTATAGTCCGCTTTCCCGCAAAGGGCGCGGTGTTCGTCGAAGAAGGAGAGGACGTATTCGGCCGGTTCCGGCCGGACCCCTGCCCGGTAGTCGAGCCCTTCCTCCGCCCAGCAGACCTGCATGGCGGTGACGACGAACTCCTGCCGCAGGTCCACCTCGAGCCAGGGGGCCTTGTCCTCCGGTTCCGGCATCCACCAGGTGTGGGTGCAGTCGTCCACGGCGAAAGCGGGATAACAGCAGCCGGAGGAGCTGGAGGCGGTGGCCGCCTTGTTCACGGAAAGGGGCAGCTGCCCCAGGTCCCCTGCGGAAAGGGACTGAGGCGCGGCGGTGATCGCCGCATGGGCCTCCCCGTCGGGGCCGAACACAACCTTGTCCATGCCGATCCGCCGCTCGTACTTGTGGATCCTTCGCACCAGCACGGTGTAGAACTGCCAGACACTTTCCCCCGGTCCCCGGACCCAGCAGCCGTGGCCCGTGCCCGTGACCCGGCCGGTGGTCTGCTGTGCCACGGGAGTGCGCTGGCGCGAGGTGAAAGGGCCGAGGGGCGAGTTCCCCCGGCACACGCCGACGGCGTAGCGGCGGAACTGGGTGCCGCAGCAGGCGTATTGCAGATAGTACACACCGTCATGCTTGAACATGGATTCCCCTTCGATCCACGCCATGCGGGGGTGTTCGTTGAAGTCGCCGAACCGCTCGAAGCGGTTTTCCGGGTCGAAGTCGATGAGCTTCACCGGGCGGCCGATCCCCCGCACGGGGTTCGCCGCGTCCAGTTCGATGCCGAAAATGCCCGACTCCTTTTCGCCGCAGAAATAGGCGTAAAGTTTCCCGTCCTCATCGGCGAAGAGCATGGGGTCCAGCCATTCGGCGAGGGGGTTCCCGGCGCCGTCCGTCGGGGTCCCGAGGGAGCGATAGGGCCCCAGAGGCGAATCGGCGGCGAGGATCTCCGCTCTACTGGCGAAAAAGGAACTGCTGGAAAAAAGATACCTGTTCCCGCACTTGACGACGGTGGGGGCGTACCCCGGACGGATCCCTTCGCCGAATGTTATCCTGCACCACTCCCAGTTGACGAAGTCGGTGGAGCGGTAGGCTTCGCCCGCGGAGGGGAAGATGTACCACGTGCCGTCGTCGTAAAGGACCTCCGGGTCGCCCATTTCCCGGAAATCCCGGACGGGGCCGATGAAGCCGTCGACGAAAGCGGCGCTGCCGTACCGTCCCGGAGCCAGCATGCCGCAGGGGTAATGCTCCAGAGGGAGGGGGTTGCACCAGACGTCTTCCGGGAGGTGGTATTTCGACAGGTCCATGAATTTCGAATTCCTTTTCTTGTTTTTTTTAAGTTCGGTAATTGCGCCAGTCGAAGACCACGCCCAGCAGGCCGGGATCCCGTGCGTAGAGCCTGGCGTAGATGCCGGGGGCCTCGGCGGGGTCGGCGACCATCGTCAGGAGCGGACGGCTCCGGAGCCGCTTGGCGGACATGAAGCGCAGCAGCAGCGCCATATCCTCGCGCATGGTCCAGACGCCGGGACGGCGCTCCTGCAGGGGGCGGGCCATGTTGTGGGCGCCGATGACGGAGATGCCGGGGCGGTGCACCAGATTGTAGAAGTCGATCTTTTCGGTGGGCGTCCGGCTGCATCCCACGAGGGAAAAGCGCCCGAAACGGGCGGTGAGGCCGAGGCCCTGCACCACCGCCTGGGGGTTGCCGGTGATCTCCACCACGCTGTCGCAGCCCCGGCCGCCGGTGAGCTTCAAAATTTTTTCCTTCAGCTCCGGATCGTCCGGGGCAAAGGCCGCGTCCGCGCCCAGCTCGAGAGCGATCTTGCGCCTCGCCTCGATGAAGTCGAGGGCGATCACGGGGAAACAGCCGGAAAGGTGCGCCGTCTGGACCGCGAATTGTCCCAGAAGTCCCAACCCCATCACCATCAACGATTCCCCGAACTCCGGACGGCAGCGCCGGACCCCCTGAAAGCCCATACAGCCCACCACGCAGAAGACCGCCTCTTCGGCGGGCAGGCAATCGTCCTCGATGGGGACCAGATTGGTTTCGGGCATGAACTGATAATTCCGGTGGGCGCTGTGGTAGCAGAGGCACCGGTCCCCCGGCTTGACCAGCGTGACGGCGCTCCCCGTTTCGAGGACCCTTGCCACGGCGCTGTACCCCAGCGTCTTGGGGAAGGTATTGCTGTCGGAACGGTTGGTGTTCCCCGCGAGGCAGGCGAACTCCGTTCCGGGGGAAATGAGGGTGCATTCCGTCTTCAGCTTGACGCGGTTGGGCGTGAGCTCCCCGTCGATCTCGATCTCCCGGAGTTCCGCCTTGCCCGCGGCGACGAAGTCGATGGATCTTACTTTCATCATATTTCCCTTTCAGTAAAACTCTAAAGCAGACTTTTCAGCTTTTCCGCCAGATTCAGCCCCATGACGGCATGACCGAAGGTCTTGGGATGCAGGAAATCCGCGCCCAGCAGATCGGGCGAGTCGAGGATATCGCCGCCCTCGATCAGGTGGAGATTCCCCCGGTTCCGGTAGTGTTCGTACAGCTCCCGCAGTATCTCGCAGAAGGCCCCGTCGGGATCCTTTTCCGAGGGCTCGACCGCGACCCCCTTCCGCCACGGGGAAAGAAAAACCGTGATCAGCACCAGCGGCTTTTCGGGATGGCGGGAAGTGAATACGCTTAAGAGATGGTCCACCCGTGAACGGAATTCCTCCGGCTCCATCCACCCGAGGACGTTGATCCCGAGTTCGAAGACGGCGAGGTCCCACCCCCGCAACCCCGCCATCCAGTCGGCAAGGCCCGGTTCGAGGTGGCAGGCCCCGCTCAGCCCCAGATTGACCAGATCGACCCCGAGGCGGCGGCAGGACACGGAGGGGAAGCCGTCCAAGGTGGAATTGGTGATGGAGGAGCCGTAGAAGAGGCAGGTCTTCGCGGGCTTTTCGGACTTTTCCGGCGGGCGGACGGCGTGACCGAAGGTCTCGATGCCGCAATAGATCAGCCCGCCCCGCTGGGAAAGGACCCGGCAGACGTCGGGCGCGAAGCCGATGCCGGGCCCCCGCCGGAGATACTCTTCCTTGAGTTTGCCGAGGACCGCGGGCGGGGAAAAGGTCAAGGTGGTGACCCGCCCCGGTTCGAGCCAATGAGACTGAAATTCGAAGTCGCCGAAAAAGATCCGCACTTCCAGCCGTTCGAACCCGAATTCCGGCTTCACCGCCGACAACGTGAGACGGATATTTTTGGCGTCGGTGACGAAACGGATCTCCGTCGTCGCCGTGTCCATGGCGAGGAGCCGTCCCCGTTCATCCATCCGTTCGGCGACGGATGCGGGGATCCGGGCGGGGAGCCACCCCTCGACGTCCGGCATTTTCCGCAGCTCGGCGGCGTGGAATTCCAAATTGTCCTTTACGATGGAATCGATCTCGAAATCGTCATTCATGACTGTTCTCCTGTTGATTTTAGGGAATGGGCTCCAGCGGATTTTTGCGGTCCCGCAGGGGGAAGGTCACGGGGGCGTGGAGGAGCGCCGACTGATAGGCGCCCGTGATCATTTCCAGCGAATCCAGCGCCGAGTCGATCCCGGCGGTCAGCTCCTCCCTGCCGTCGATGGCCCGGAGAAGATTCCACGCCGCCCGGCGGTTGTTTTCCGCGAAATAGAGGTGGTAGAAGATTGCCGGGTTGATCCCCAGTTTTTCGTATTCCAGCGGGACCGCGCCGGGGACGGGGGGCTCTTCCGGCAGGGGGACGCTCTCGAATTTCGAGCTGTCCTCCATGGGCACGGGGAAATCCCGGCAGATGCGCAGTTTTCTTTCCCCCGTGTAGCGGATGGTGAGAGCCCCCTTCGTGCCGCAGACGGTGAGGCCCATGCGGCAGTCGCCCTTTTCGATGACCCGGCGGCTTTCGAAAATGCCGTTGACGCCATTGGAAAAGCGGTAGAGGGAAAAGACTTCGTCCCCGCCGCAGGGGCCGAGAGGCTCGGTGGTCTTCAGCACGTTGCGGGCCGTCAGGGGGCGTCCTTCGATGCGGATGTCGGAGTAGACCTGTTCCGGGCGTCCGAAGAGCCACGCCGCGGCGTCGAGGATGTGGGTCCCCAGGACCAGCATGTCTTCGCCGCCGCCTCGGGTGTCCTCCTTGCCCCGCATGTAACAGGTGAGGACCTTTCCTATTTCGCCCGCATGGATCATCCGCTTCATTTCCCTGAAGGTCGGGGCGAAGCGGGCCAGATGGGCCATCTGGACGAGACAGCCGCTCCGCTGACTGAGGGCGAGGAGTTCATCCGCCTGCACCGGCGTTTCGGCGAGAGGCTTTTCGCACAGCACGTGGCAGCGGTGTTCGAGGGCGTACTTGATCTGCGTGTAGTGCTCCCCCGGCAGGCGGGAGCAGAGGACGACGATGTCGGGGGACTCCTTTTCCATCATCTCAACAAAGGATTTGTAGAGCCTTTCGGCCCCGGTGAGGCGGAAATTCTTCTCCGCCTCGGGATTGGAATCCGCCAGCGCGAGCGTTTTCACGCCGGGGAGCCCGGTGAATGCGTAATGGGTGAAGTGGCCGCCCCGGCGGCCTCCGCCTGTATCCCGGCTGATGCAGACCTTGAGCATCGTGAAAACGTCTCCCTTCAGTTTTTCGGTTCGGCGGAATACGACATGCCGCCCATGTAAAGTATCACCGAAAAAAATTTTTTTCAAATGTAAAAGGGAAAAATTTTCCGATCGGTCCTGCGTACGAAACGGGAATCAGTGTTCCCGGTAGAATTCGTTGGGGTCGTAGAGCGCTCCTGAATTGGCATTCAGCGGCACTTGACCGTAGGAAAGAAGTTTCACGTGGCCGTCGAGGAAGCCCACGTTGGTTTGCTTGTTGTGGCGGTAGCTGAATCTCGACCTCGCATAATGGGCGGTGGAGCCGCTGAAGGTCGTGGGGGCAGCGGGGAAACGGGAGTAGATCCCGTCGTAGCCGATCTCGCCGCAGAGCATCCGGGCGGAAGGCTTTTTGCACCGCTTCAGATTTGAAACGGGAGGCGGATCACTTTCCACTTTTCCGCCGCCTGTACGCCTCATGCCGTCCGTTTTGGTGCCGTTGCTCACATACCAGGTCGAAAAACCGTAACTGAAGTTGGGATTGGGAGCATCCGTCGTGCCGCCGAGGGAGTTGGCGTTGCGCCGCCTGCCCGAGGCGCAGACGACCTGTTTCGGGGCTATGTCCGCATTCTTCTTCCCGACGTCGTAGGAACGGTCGGCGCCGATGTAGCCGGCGAGACCGCCCTCGGTGTACCTGACGTTGGCGTCCGAAAAGAGGTTGAAGATGAAATTGTACACATATCCTCTGGTAGGCGAACAGGAGAAGAAACCCTTGTTGTTTTCCGCGTACTGAAGCGCGGCGAAGGCGACGTTGCGCAATTTGTTCTGGCAATCCGTCGTCTTGGCCCGCTCCCGGGCCTGCTGCAGCGCGGGCAGCAGCATACTGGCGAGAATGGCGATGATGGCGATGACCACCAGGAGTTCGATCAGCGTGAAATGCTTTTTCATACGTGTTTTTCCTTTCAGATCGACCTTGATTTACTCCGTCACCCGGTTGCCCGGGAGGGGGTGGGTTTTTAGATACTCGCGCCAGCCGCTTTCGGTGGTGAAGTCGAACCACCCCCGGTGGGCGATGACGTCGGTGTCCTTGACTTTGAACACAAGTTTGAACTCCACGCAGTCCGACTTGTCGAAACTCACGGGGAGCGCGGCCACGGTCTGCATGTCGATGACCTCTTTCATAGTCATGATGTGGGTGCAGTCAGCAAGATACAGATTCAACGGGATGGTGAAGTAGATCCGTCCCGATTCCCCCAGCGGCCGGACGGCTTTCCCCGAAAGCGTCAGCTTTTCGGGATCCCACGCCACCTCTTTCAGCTCCGCGTTCCCCTGTTCGATGTGCATGTCCGTCCCCAATATCCACGGATAAGGCCGGGCCTCGGAAATGCGGTACAGACGGCAGATCCCGGCAGGAATCGAGACGGGGAAGGATTTTTTGAAGGTCCCCACGTACTCCCCGTTCCAGAATTCGAAGACCCGGTAGGCTTTTTCGGGATCGAGGCCCAGCCGGGCAAACTCCACTTCGGTCTCGAAGGCGGGGGTGTTCGGGCGGGAGTTGAAGACCGCCGCGAGCATGTATTTTTCCCACGGGGTGCTGACGGGCTTTTTCAGGATGTGGCAGCCGCCCTCGACGGTGGGCCGGTCGAAAAGGTCCACAGGAACGGGGATCCCGCCTGTCCGGGGCAGGATGGACTTGAGCATCCGGAGCCGTTCCGGATCCATGCCCGGCAGATAATCGTGCAGCGTCACGGGGCTGTCGCCGCTGAGGCCGAACATGGTGGTGACCATCCGGGCGAACTCCAGCGGGACCGGCTTGTCGATGGTGAAGACGTTCAGGTCGTTCACGTACACTTTGCGGTTCGTGAACCACACCGCCGAGGCGTTCTGCATGAAGGAGTCGATGTTGGCGAAGTGGTCGTCGTGCATGCAGTAGGCGGCGTTCTGCCAGTTGCTGAAGGGATACTGGGGCCTGGTTTCGCCGAAATCCCGGGTGACCCGGGCGGAGTTGATGAGTCCGATGTAGCCCGGGCCGGAGCCCACCGCGGTCTGGAACCCGGTATCCCTTCCCGCGGCCTCGCGGAGTGCGTCGAACACCTTGCCCATGACCTCCCGCCGTTTCAAGGTGGGGTCCATGCACCCGGGGCCGTAGGCAGGTGAGAGGAAGTCCAGCATATACGCCCGGACCCCCAGTTCCCGGTAGAAGGAAAAGACTTTTTTCAGGTAGGCGGCGGTTGCGGGGTGGGTCCCGTCGAGGAAATAGCGGCCGAGGGTTCCTTCGGCGTATTTTGTGCTCAGTTCCCAGCCTCCGGGCCACTCCCGGCGGAGCGGTTTCCCGTCGGGGCCTTTGAAAAGATTTCCTTCGTTTTCCTCGAAGGTCTCCTTCGCGTCTTCGAAGAACCAGAAGGGGGAGAACCAGAACTTGAAGCGCCAGCCTTTTTTGGCGGCTTCGCGGTAGAACGCTTCGTAATTGCGCCCCTTGGAGTCGTTCTTGAACTCCAGCCAGTGGCCGGGGAGACTGTCCTTCATGGTGTGGTGGTTGTTGCCGCCGATGAGCTTCAAATTGAATCCCGCCATTTTGGTGTCGCAGAAATCCATGACCTCCCGGACCCGGTCTTCCCAGACGAACCGGTCCCAGCCGCAGCCGACCACCACGCCGCAGGTTCCGGAAAAATCCGGCTTGTAGCGTTGATAGACGTCGTCCGCCCAGAATTCGAGGGCCCGGTACGGGTCGCTGAAGTACTCGATGCGGAGCGTTTCCATGGCAAGTTCCCCGCCGGGCTTCAGGACGCTGTCGGATTGGCACTCGGCACGGTATTCGCCGATGCAGTTCCTCTCTTCGTCCCAGGTGATCCCGTGCCCGGTCCCCATGCGGTCGAGGGTGATGAAGGAAATGAGAAGTGTCCGCTTCGTTTTCCTGTCGGAAAGGTGGCAGAGCGTACCCGAGCCCGTAACGTTCGGGTGGTGCTTGACGAAAAAGCAGGAATCCCCCTTTTCCTCCCGGATGTGCCGGACGGTGGTGTACCAGGGATTCCAGCAGAGCTGCAGGATCCGGTCCGGGTCGTCCCCCAGATCCGCCCGGAACCCCTGTTCGAAAGAGCCGTGGAGCACGCTGCACGGCCCCACCGTCACGGGAGATTTCGACTCGTTCCGCAAGGTCACGGTCACTTCGGCGCAGTTGCCGTCTCCCTTCACCTCCCGGATCCAGCGGATCCCGTTCCTGAAGAGGAATTCCTCGCGGGCCTCCCCGCCGGAAGCAGGGGCCGCGGGCACTGCTTCGGCGTCTTCGAGCAAATATTGTTCATCGTCCAAAACGACGCTTCCGGAAAGATTTTTGAACGCAAGAAGAGAATCTCCTGCATTCTCGAAGGAAAGTTTCCCCCCTTCGAGCCGCCACTTCAGGGGAAGACGAGTCTCATTCATTCCGCATCACCTTTCATGCCTTGTTATTTCGATGCCGTCCCCGCCGGGAACCAGACCGTCAGGGGATTTGTTTCACACATGAGATTTCCAGCGGTAGCGTAGTCGCACAGGGGCACCCCCCGCCACGTTTCGTGAACGAGCGCTTCGGGGAGGTCGCCCCGGGAGTCCGCCGCGAGGACCAGCGGCCCCCGCTTCACCGCCACGAAGGGCGAACCGTCGGGGGCGGGGATCTCGCGCAGCGTGAAGTCGAAGGTAAGTTTCAGCCGGTCCTCGGGGATCCACTCCCGGTCGATTTCCAGATATTTGCCGGGAATGAAGGGGATCGCGGAACCGTCGAGCGTCACCTCGGCGAGGAATCCCGGCGTCCGGAGCCGGAGCTTCCGGCGGCCCCCCGTCGTGAAGTGCAAGGTGGCTTCGGGCTCGCAGGGGTAGTTCCCCTCGATGACCAGGTCTCCGGAAACAAGCGGCTCGAAAAGGTTGACGGTCGGTTCCGTCTCAGGGCCCGTCACGGCGAAGAGCGCGGCGGAAACGAGCCCCTCGGGGCCCTGCGCCCGGCAGCAGTCGTTGCCGCCGTAGGGCGTACCGAAGCCCCGGCCGATCTGGTCGTCGGCGCACCGCTTCCAGCCGCCTCCCGTGAGGGGCGTGGGGTTGATGTGCACCCAATTCGTCCCGTCGGGAGCCATGGCCCCGAGGATGCCGTTGTAAAGGGATTTTTCCAGCTCGTCTGCGACCTTGGCGTCGCCGGTCAGCTCAAGGATGCGCATGCAGTAGTGGATCCACGTGGCGGTGACGCAGGTTTCCCCGAGGCCGTAACTGCCGGGCCGGGTCTGGCGCAATGCTCCGTCGTACCAGTATTCGCCGCAGATGTCCTTGGCTCCGCCCACTCCCGTGACGAAGATCTCCCGGTCCCGGACCGCTTCATAGTACCGGATCAGCGTTTCCCGCCGGGCCGGATCGGGCTCCAGCAGAACCAGTTCCGCCATCCCCTGAAAACAGCTGGTCATCTCGTAGGCCTTGGCGCTCCCCAGCAACGCGGGCACGACCCCCGCCCGCAGGTCGTCGAAGATATTTCCCAAGCTGGAACAGCCCCGGCGGATGATGTACTCCGCGAAGGCCCGGTATCTTTCCTCTTTCGTAAGGTGCCACAAGGCGACGAAGGCCCCGAGGATGCTGGAGGCCGCAAGGCCGTTGTGCCAGCCGCAGACGAGGATGTCCGTCTTACCTTCTTCGGGCCCGATCTGCGTCATCAGATGATCCGCGATGCGGCAACAGCACTCCAGCACCGCCGGATCGGCGTCGAGCATTTCGTAATAGCGCAACAGCGCCAGGAGCACGTATTTCCGCCCCCAGACGTCCCAGCCTTTGAGCTGGAGTTCCGCCGGGTAGGAGCTGACGCACCCTTCCGCAGTCTGCGTGGCCATCATCTTTTCCACCGTGGCGCGGAGCATCTTTTTCAGCTCCGCGTCCCCGGTGGCCCACGCCGCCGTCACCGCCGAGCGGGTGATTTTTCCCCAGAATTCACAGCGCCAGGCGTTGTCCTTTTCGTCCCGGTTCCGGAAGGGGCTTTCCAGCAGGGGATAATCCGCCTGTTTCAGCCGTTTTTCCACCGTCAGCCGGATAGCCCGGCCCAAGATCCCCTGCAATGTCGTCTGCCGCATGATGAAAGTTCCTTTTTTTTGGTTCTGGTATATTATACACCGGATTTCCCCCGCCGCATTGTAGATTTTTCCGCAAAAATGGTATTTTTCAAACTTTTTCCCGACATTCCCCGGAACCGGCTTGCAATCACGGTCCGGAACGGCTATAGTAGGCAAGGAGGAGAGGGAAAAGGGAAAAATGCGCGAATTCAAGCTTGCGGAGCTGTGCCGCACGGAACTGCCGTTGTGCGTGGAGATACGGGGAACTCCCTATTATCAGGAGATCCACCGTCACGACGCCATCGAACTGGTCTATATCCGCCACGGGGCGGGCTGGTGCGCCGTGGACGGCGTCGTCTGCCCCATGCTGACGGGGGATCTCTACATGATCCCCGTGGGGCTGACCCACGAATACTACGGGGATCCGGGGCTGAGCTACGTCAACGTGCTCTTCGACGAAAAGATTTTCCACGACGACGAAAGGGAGCTCTTCCGCCGGTTCAGCGTTCCCGACGCCGGGACGCCCGTCAAGTACACCTTCGGACCCTACTTGCGGGAAGAGCTGACGCGCCGTCTGGACGAACTCAGCGAAGAACTGTGCTTCTCACGGCCCTGGCACCTTCAGCGGGTGCGGGCACTTTTCATCGACTTTCTGATCTTCGTCCTGCGCAACGCCTCACAGGCTCCCGGTGTGCAGACCGCCTGCGCCCAGAAGCATCTGGGACGGGTCCTGAGCTTCATCAACGACCATCTGGGGGAAAAGCTCACCATGGAACAGCTGGCGGAAATTTCGGGCTACGCCCCCGCCTATCTGGGGAGGATCTTCCGCCGCGAGGTGGGGGCAGGGGTGGCGGCCTACATCCGGACCCGCCGTCTGGAACGGGCCTGTCTGGAGCTGGAAAAGGGCGATGCCCCCATCGAGGAGATCGCCCGCGGCAACGGCTTTTTCGACGCTTCCTACTTCATCAAGGTCTTCCGGAAGCACTGCGCCATGACTCCGGCGCAGTTCCGGCGGAAGGCCCGGGAAAAATCGGACCTCTCCGGCCGGACTCCGGGAAAAGACGCGGAGTGAAAAGAACCTTCAGCGCTCCTTGAGTTCGACGTAGCCGTATTTCGCCAGAAAACGCAGGGCCTCGATGCGGGCCCCGTAGGCGTCGTCGTCGAAATGGGTGTCCATCTCGTACTCGTAAAGCTTCATGGCCTCGTAAAGGCTCCGCTTGCCGTCCAGAAGGATGTAGAGCAGGTCTTCCATGCGGGGCTTGCGCCGCTCGGCGTGGGGGACGCGGACCATGGACATGAGGGTCCCCGGAACCAGCCGCCGGGGGACCAGCTTCGCCGCTTTGGCCATGAAGTCGTGGAGCTCCGGTTCGCCCTGAACGGCGGGGATCCCCGCGAGTTCCTTTTCGCCCGCGGCGATGAGGATCTTTTTGTCCGCCTCCGTCACCGTGCCGGGAGCGAAACGGTTGATGGACTCCAGCTCCGCCGCCGCCTTCTTTGCGAGGAAGCGGATCTTTTCCGTGGCTTCCCGCTTGTCCAGACGCTGCATCTTGAGCCGGTATCTGGCTTCGGCGGCCCGTTCGGAGATCTCCTTCTTCCCGAGGTCGATGACCTCTTCGGCTACTTTGCGGAAATATGTCCCGTCGCCCGTCGCCATGCCGCCCACGGCGGTGCCCATGACGCAGGCCACCTTTTGGGCCAGCTCCCAGTCCGCCGCCATGAACATGGGCCCGGAATTGTGATGGTAGCGGTGGTTCCCCGAATGGGTCCACAAGGTCGGGATCCCGATGAAATCGTCGGCGCTGAAGGTGTCGTCGGAGAGATTCCCCCGCTCGAGGATGAAGGTCGTCTCGGGCACGAACTTCCGGTAGAGCTCCGGCATGAGGAGACTCATGTAGGAGGGCTGCACAATTGTCGAAAGCCGCAGTTTCAGCCGGGGCTCGTCCTTGCCCCCGGCCAGATGGCAGCAGCTGTCGAAGCTGTAGGCCGTGAGGGTCCTCCTGTTGCGCTCGGTGTCGAGGTAGTACTGCGAAAAGCCGTAACGCTCCATGGAAAGCACGATGCGGAGCGTCTTCTTCAGACCGGGGAGTTCCCCCTTGGCAACCAGCTCCTTCAAGCTCCGGGAAAGTTCGCAGATGACCGCGGCTCCGGCGGAGTCGTCGGGCAGGAAGGGCTCGTACATGTGGGCCACCATGGTGATCTCTTCGTCCGAAGCGCCGGGGATGACCCCCGTGAGGGTGTAGATCTCCCCTTCATAGATGCTCGTCCGGGCCACGGCGTGAGCGGTGAGAGGACCCTCCGCCAGACGCTTGCGGAGGAACGCCGCCCGGCGGGGGGTGATGGAAAAGACGGGGACCCGGCGGTCTTCCGCCGTGTGATACCAGCCCGTATAGCTCAATCCGTTGCTCCAGCGGCAGTAATCGGGGTACTCCTCTCCGCCTTTGGAGTCGGAGATGATGACCCCGGCGCAGCCGTTTTTCACGACGACCTTGTAGCATCCCAGAGTCCGGGCGTCCAGCAGCACGAGCTTGCCTGTCACCTCTTCGGGCGTCCCGCCCGCGGGGGGGCAGTCGATGACGGGGCAGGTGATCCCCTCTTCGGGGGTGGGCGCGCCCCAGATCCCGGCGTTGAAGGGATCCTTGTCGCTGTCGGCGATCATCCGCTCATCTTCGGTCATGGAGTCGTCCTCGAGCCGCAGGAAACTGCGCCCCGTGGTCTTCCACGCCATGGGCATGACGCAGTCGAAATAGGCGGTCTTGCCGTCGGCGGGGAGGGGGATCCGCTCCACTTTTTCGAAGCCCGCTTCCTTCATCATCCGGAGCGCGAAGTCCGTGGAACGGATGAGGTTGTCATAGGACTCGTTGCCTTCGAGGCGGTGGAGCTCTTCGGTGTTCTTCCGGATCCGTTCCGCGGAAACGGTCTTGGCCAGCAATGAGAAAATCTTTTCGTTCATGGCAGCAGGAAACCTTTTTTCGGGGAATTCAGCCGAGGAGTTCCGCGTTGTCGAGGATCTTGACGCAGCAGGCGCAGGCGGGGCAGTCGCACCACTTGCCCCCGGCGGCCTTGACTTCGCGGCCGTGGGCCCCCATGACCTTCGCCCGGTCGGCGCCGAGGATCTGAGCGCCCAGGGGGGAGTCGCAGAATTCGATCAGGTGTTCCACGGTGGAAAGGTCTTCCTTCACCTCGGCGAGGAGCGCGGCCCCGGCCGCCTTTTCGCCGGGCGTCCCGGCGGCTTCGAGGTACTTTTTCCCCGCGGCCTTGAGTTCGGGGCAGCAGGAGGGGGCGGCGATCATTTCGGTGACGACTTTGAGCAGTTCGTCTTTTTGCATTTTTTTCTCTCCTTAAGGTTGAAGTGCATGCGCTATAACATAGCCCGCCGCCCCGGAAAATGCAAGTCTTCGCCGGAACGGCGGGCCTCTTTTTCTTCGTCCGGACGATGCGCCGCCGGGGCCGTCAGACGTGCAGATCGCCGTCGGGCGGCGTGACGAGGGCCTTCTTCTTGCCCGAAATCAGGTCGATCTCCTCCTGGATCTTGCTGAGCTCCTTCGGAATGTCGATATGCTGGGGGCAGTGCTTGGCGCATTTGCCGCACTCCACGCACTCCGAAGCACGGGATTCTTCGGGCAGAGTCCGGTAGGAGCCGAGGAACAGGAACTTGTTCTTGCTGATCTTGTACTGGTTGTAGGCCCCGAAGATGGTGGGGATGGCCACCCCCGCGGGGCAGGGCAGGCAGTAGCGGCAGGCGGTACAGGGCACCGCCAGACTCTTCCGGTAGGCGATGAGGGCCCGGTCGAGGACCTTGCGGTCGGCGTCGGTGAGGGGCTTGAAGTCGGTGAAGGTCTTGATGTTGTCCTCCAGATGCTGGGGGAAGGTCATGCCGGAAAGGATGGTCAGCACGTTGGGGAGCGAGCCCGCAAAGCGGAAGGCCCACGAAGCGTTGGACTGCCCCGGCGCGGCCTGCTCGAGAATTTTGGTCGCTTCGGGGTTGAGCGAGGCCAGCGCCCCGCCCCGGAGCGGCTCCATGACGATGACGGGGATCCCCGCCTTGGTCAGGATCTCGTACTGCTCTTTCGAGCGGTAGAGTTCCCAGTCCAGATAGTTGAGCTGTATCTGGGCGAAGTCCCACGGGTGGGCGGCGACGATTTTCTGCAGCAGTTCCGGGGTGTCATGGAAGGAAAAGCCCAGTTTGCGGATCTTGCCTTCGGCCTTCTTCTTGGCGAGGAACTCGTAGACGCGGAACTTCTGCGAAAGTTTCCAGTTGGCCTCGCCGAGGGAGTGGATCATGTAGAAGTCGAAATAGTCGGTCCTGCACCGGGCCAGCTGGGTGCTGAAGATCTTTTCCAGATCGGCCTCCTTTTTGGCGAACCAGGCGGGCATCTTGCTCACGAGATAATAGGAGTCACGGGGATATTTCGACAGCAACTCGCCCGCGCACTTTTCGCTGAGCCCCGCGTGGTACATGTAGGCGGTGTCGAAGTAGTTGCACCCGGCGGCCATGGCCCGGTCGAACATCTTCTGCGCCACGGCGTAGTCGATCTCGGGCCGGTCGGGATCCTTCCGGGGGAGCCGCATCATGCCGAATCCCAGCAGGGGAACGGTCATCGCCGTCTCCTTGTAGCGGCGGCGGACGACGCCCTTGCCCGTCAGCAGATCGGAGCTCTTGTCGCCGTCGGCTCCGGCTTTGGCGGCAAGCGGCGTGAGGGGCGCCAGGGCGGCGAGGGTCAGGGCACTTTTCAGAAAATCGCGTCTTTTCATTTCGTTTCTCCTCTCTTCGTTACGAAATACGGCTCTGTTCCGGGATCGCGTGTATGGTCATGGCCTTCTTCTCGGCCGAACAAACTTGCCGGCACGCCCCGCAGCCGATGCAGAGGCGGGTGTTCACGGGGCGGGGCGCGCCGCTTTTCCGGAGCACGACGGCGTGGACAGGACAGGCGGCGGCGCAGCGGCCGCAGGAGGTCCCTTCCTGAAAGACGATGCAGTTTTTCGGGTCCAGCTTCGCTTCGGCGATCTTCATCTTCTGCTTTTCGGGCAGCGTCAGGGGCAGGAGCGCCCCCGCGGGGCAGACTTCGGAACACTTCCTGCAGTCGAAGCGGCAGCGGCCCCGGCTCAGGTCCAGGGAAACGGGACCGTATCCGCCGGGAGCGGGGACGATGATCTTTTCGGGGCAGTTCGCCGCGCAGAGCTGGCACGAAGTGCATTTGGAACCGAAGCGCTCCGGAGAGACCGCTCCGGGCGGCAGGATCTTGAACTTCGCGGCCCGTTTCTTCAGGGGGGCGGCTCCCGCCTTGGCCAGGGCGAAGCCCGCCGCCAGACCGCCCAGCAGGACCCCGCTCCGGATGAGGAATTCCCGGCGGCCGGGGGAAACGGGCCGCGGCATGGCGGGCCCGAAATGGAATTTCACCCCCTCCATGCGGCAGACGTCGAGGCAGTTCATGCAGCGCACGCACCGTTCGTTGTCGAGGAGCCCGGTCGCGGGGTCGATGCACCCGGCGGGGCAGACCTTGACGCAGAGGCCGCACTTGACGCATTTCGGGGTGAACCCAAGCCGGAAGAGCCCCCGTCCGGCCAGCAGACCCAGAAGAGTTCCCACGGGGCAGACGGCGGTGCAGAAGAGCCGTTTCTTCCACACGGCGAGGACGGTGATCAGCAGAAGCGGGATGAAACCTCCGGCGAGGAAGGCCCCCGCCATGCGCCCCGCGTTGGAATAGGGATCGAGGAGCAGGAACCCCGCCGCCGTGCCTCCGGCGAGAGCCCCCCAGACGAGCCCCGCGAGGGCCATGCGGAGTTTGCCCGCATCGGGGAGAGGAGCGCACTTCCGCCGGGAAAGGAAGCCGGCCAGATCCTGCCAGATGCCCGGGGGGCAGAAAAAGGCGCAGTAGAAGCGTCCGAAAAGGAAGGTGAAGAGCGCGATGAGCAGGAGCACCGCGGCGCAGCCTGCGCCGAAGGCGGCGGTGCAGCTGACGGAAGCGGGCGCGGCCTGCAGATGAAAGAAGACTGCCGCCCGACTCGAAAGTCCGCCGAAAGTCGCGCCGAAAATGAGCAGGACGACGACCGCGGCGGCGATCCGGAGTCTTCGGGGCAGAGCGTTTTTTCTCATGGCGTCTTTTCCTCGCAAGTCTTGACGTAATCCGACGTAATATAGCACCCGCGGGTGAAAAATCAACCCGAATTTTCGAAAAAAAGGGAAGATCGCTCTTGAAAAAATCCCTTTCCGGCGGTATCTTTACCGGGAGCCCGTCCGTTCGGGGCGGGATTCAAGGAGGTTCGATGAAAAGGATCGTTTGCATGTCATTTCTTTCCGCATTGCTGGCGCTGCTGCCCGGCTGTTCCGGGAAAAAGGCCCCGGAACCGGTCTTGACCAAAAAGCCGCGGGGCAAGGTCCTCATCGTCTGTTACTCCCAGTCGGGAACGAAAAACACCCTGACCGTCGCCAAATGGATCCGGGAAAAGATCGGCGGCGAGCTCTTCGAGATCGTGATGGAAAAACCCTATTCCGACAGTTATGCAAAAGTCCTCATCGAGTCGAAAAAGCATATGGACGGCAAGGTCCTTCCCCCCATCAAGCCCTTCGCGGGGAAGATCGCCGAATACGATCTCATTTTCGTGGGGAGCCCCGTCTGGTACAACACCTTCGCACCGCCTCTGGGGACCTTCCTGAGTCAGCACGATTTTGCCGGGAAGACCGTCCTGCCCTTCTGCACCCACGGGGGCGGCGGGCCGGGGCATCTCTACGCGGACATCAAGGCCGCGCTGCCCAAAGCACGGGTCCTCGAGGGGCTGACCCTCAAGGGGCACAACATCATCGAACGGACCTTCGGCCGGGGCACCGCGGACAAGTGTTCTCCTTCCGAAGTGACCGAATGGCTGAACCGGGTGCTCTGAATGGCTTACTGCAACTGGGGCGACACCTCCGAAGCCAACCGGGCTTATCACGATTCCGAGTGGGGGATTCCTCTTCACGACGACCGGAAACAGTTCGAGTTCCTCTCCCTCGAAGTCATGCAGTGCGGCCTCAATTGGGAACTGATGATCCGGAAAAGGGAGATCTTCCGGAAGTGTTTCCATGATTTCGATTTCGACGCGGTGGCGGGATTCGGGCCGGAGGAGGTCGCCCGCATCATGGCGGAACCCGGCATGATCCGTTCGGAGCGGAAGATCCGGGCCGTCATCGGCAACGCCCGGTGTGTGCAAAATCTCCGCCGCGAAGCGGGCACTTTCAGCGCGTGGCTCTGGGCCTTTTCCGGCAACCGGACCATCCTTTACGACCGCCACGGCGACGGATTCATCCCGGCGGCCAACGGGCTCTCGGTCAGGATCAGCCGGGAGCTGAAGAAAAGGGGATTCCGGTACATGGGCCCGGTGACGGTCTACTCCCACCTTCAGGCATGCGGGATCATCAACGATCACGGGAGCGACTGCCCCCGGTACCGCTTCATCGTGGAGAACTTTCCCACGGTGAGGAAACGCCGGGACCATGAGCTCGAGGTCCGGCACTTCGGATGATTTTTGCCGCCCGCAGGCGGCGCAGAACATAAGGAAATCACGATCATGAAAAAAGACAACCGCTTCTGGATCTGGGGATACGTCCTCGATCAGATCCCCGGGAAAGTTCAGTTCGTTTCGGGAAACACCTCCTGCAGTCTGGAGACGGCGGCGGCCTATCTGGACTGCCCCAACGTCTTCTGGATGAACTCGCTCCACAGTCTGGAAAGCCTCAACGACGCCCAGTGGGAGCATCTGAGCCATCTCGATTCCCTCGTCTGCGGCCTCACCCACATCGAACACGGTTACGAAGGCAGCGGGGACTGGCAGCTGCTCTACCGGGAGTCGGCGGAAAAGATCGCCCGTATGTCCCTGCGCCATCCCAACATCAAGGGGGCCCTCATCGACGACTTCCGCTGTCCGGAAGGCCCCAGCAAGGACCTCTCGGACGGAGAGCTCCACGTCATCAACAGCACCCTCAAGGAGATCAATCCCGCGCTGAAGCTCTACCTTGTGCACTACCACGTGACCCGGACTCCGGAAATGCTGGAGTCCTGCGCCGCCGACTTCGACGGCCTGACCCTCTGGCTGTGGCACTCCACGGACCACTTCTGGAAGGCCCTCTACGAGGACGAGATCAGGAAGCTCCGGCGCATGTACCCGGAAAAGGAGCTCATCCAGGGACAGTTCATCCATGCCTACGGCGACGCGGGCGGTGCCCAGCCCCTGGATCAGATGGAGCTGCAGTGCGAATCCATCGCCTATCAGATGGACCGGGGCCGCCTCGACGGCTGGTGCGCGCTCCAGAACGGCTGGTTCTGCCGTCAGGACCACCGGAGATCCGTGGAGTACCTGCGCAACTACTGGGAGTGGTACCGGAACACCCGCACCCGCCGCTGAAATTTTTGTCCGTCTCCGATTTGCAATCGGGCGGTATCGGTGCTATATTATCTGAGTCAGGCACGAAAACAACTTCAAGGAGAACGATATCATGGACATGACGATTTCCGTCTACGGCGCTCACGAGCTGGTTCCCGAAGAGGGGCGCACCGTCGAAAAGATCATGCTCGCCGCCGCCGCGCTGGGCTTCGACGGCATCGATCTGGGCTACTACTGGGGCGAGAAGAAGGCCAAAGAGATCAAACAGGCCGGGAAGACCGCCGCGAACTGCGGCCTGAAACTGGTCAACTACATCTGCGGCAACAACTTCGGCAACGCCATCGCCGAGAAGCGTCTCCCCGCCGAGATCGACAAGGTCAGGACCGCCCTCGACGAGGCCGCGGAATTGGGGTGCAAACATCTCCGGGTCTTCGCCGGCGGCTACGAACTCGAGTGGAAGAAGTACGCTTCGAAGATCGCCGACGCTCTGGCGGTCTGCGCCGAGCACGCCAAAGCAAACAAGATCATCATGGCCCTGGAGGATCACGGCGCCCTCTGCAAGGACTCCTCGGAACAGCTGTTCTACCTCGACAAGGTGAAATCCCCCTGGCTCTGCCTCACCGCGGACATCGGCAACTACTGGTTCCCCGGCGGCGAACTGCCCGAGCAGGGCGTGGCCGCCGCCGCGCCTTACGCGGCCATGATCCACGTCAAGGACTATCTCATCATCAACAACAAACAGGTGGCCGTGCCCGTGGGCGAAGGGATCATCGACTTCGAGACCTGCTTCCGGGAGCTGAAGGACGCGGGCTACGACGGTACCCTTTCCCTCGAATACGAGTGCCATATCGGCGACCCGAAACAGGGGATCGCCACCAGTCTGGTCAATATGCGCCGGGCCTGGACGGTCTGCTGACGAAGGAACTGCCGAAAGAGGCCGGGAAGGAAAACAGGAGAAGAAACAATGCCGAAAGAGAGTTCGAAGCCGTCTGCGGGACGGTCTCCTTTTACGCTGATCGAGCTGCTGGTGGTCATCGCCATCATCGCCATACTGGCCGCCATGCTGCTGCCCGCGCTGCAGCAGGCCCGGGACCGGGCCGCCGCCACGGCCTGCCTCAACAACATGAAGACCTTCGGGTCGGCGGTCGTCGCCTACACCGACGACAACAAAGGCTGGTTCCCGCCCTACTGGAACGGCGGCGCCTGGTCCAGGAGCACGGCATGCTGGTTTTCCTCGGTGAGGCTCAAGGGCGGCGAAACGACGGGATCGGCGGGGCTCTATGCCTCTTACCTCGGCGTCGATCGGAGCGGGTGCATTTTCGGCGTTTACAGGAAGCAGGTCTGCCGTTTCGCCTGTCCCAAGATGCCCCGGGAGCCCATCCCCGGCTACGATTACCGCTGCGGCATCGCCATGACCAACAATCAGGGCAACAGCAGCGTCTACAACGGCAAGGTGAAACTTTCCAAGGTCCGCCGTCCTTCGGCCTGGTGTCCCTACATCGAGACCGAATCGTCCGGCCCCGACAAGACGGTCTACTACAGCTACGAAAGCATCCCCGGACAGTGGATGGATAAGGCTGTGGCCTTCCGTCACGGCGGTGGCGGCAACGCGGGGGCCACCATGACCTTCGGCGACGGCCACGCGGAACTGCGCTCCAAGTCCCAGACGCCCGGCAAGTGGTCCATCGGGGACCAGGCCTATTACGGGGTCTTCTACAACCCCTGGCCGGGGGCCGGCCCGAGTCGCTGGTACTGATCTTCCCGGCGTTTGCCGTCGTCGGCGCGAGGTGCTTGCCGCATCCCCCGTCGTGCCCGGCGCGAAAAAAACGGAAAAAGATTTTTTTCGGGACTTGATAATCCCGGAAGGCGCACTTATATTATAAACGGGACCGGCGCGGGATTCCCGGTGCACACCGGTCCTTTTCAAAAAATCAGAGGATATTGTTTGAAAGTGGGACGGCAACAACCCGCTTTTTTATTTATTGCGGAAGGAGGGCCCTCCACGTGCGGAAGCCGCCGGTTCCGGCCGGTGATTTCGCGGCGGAAGTCCTTCCGGTGAAGAAGAATCGAACAGTAACGAAAGAACATGGAGGTGGAGTTATGAGTAACGAACTGTTGACCCTGCTGGAATATGTGGAACAGCAGCGCGGCATCAGCCGCGAAAGCCTGATCGAGGCTCTCGAGAGCGCCATTCTGACGGCGTCGCGCAAGAGCATCATGCCTGCCGCCAATGTCAGCGTCAAGATCGACCCCGCTTCCGGCAAGATCCAGGCGTGGGCCGATCTTCTGGTGGTCGACGGTGTCCCCGGCGAAGGCCAGCTTTCGCTCCGCGAGGCGAAGGAACGGTTTCCCGAGGCCAAGGCCGGTGACACGGTGAAGTGGGAGATCCCCCCCAGCCGCTTCGGGCGCATCGCCGCTCAGGCCGCCCGCAACGCCATCAATCAGCAGCTGCGCAAGGCCGAGAAGAAGAACGTCCTCGAGGAGTTCAACGACCGGGTGGGCCAGATCATCAACGGCGTCGTCCGCCGGTTCGAGAACGGCAGCGTCATCATCGACTTCCAGAAGGCCGAGGGCATCATGTCCTCCAAAGACCGGGTCCACGAGGACCAGTACGCCGTCGGCGACCATATCAACGCCCTGCTGGTCAAGGTGGATATCGCCGCTCCCGGCCCCAGCCTCATCGTCACCCGCAGCACTCCCGAGTTCGTGGTCAAGCTCTTCGAACGCGAAGTGAGCGAGATCCACGACGGCATCGTCAAGATCATGAGCATCGCCCGCGAACCGGGCAAGCGGACCAAGATCGCCGTGGGGTGCGCCGACCACCGCATCGACCCCGTGGGGGCCTGCATCGGCATGCGGGGGATCCGGGTCAAGCGGATCACCGAGGAACTGGGGGCGGAACGGGTGGATATCATCCCCTACGATCCCGATATCCGCAAATACGCCGCCAACGCCCTGCTGCCCGCCAAGGTCAAGAGCGTGGATGTGGACGAAGCCAATCACGCCCTCAAGGTGACGGTGGCCGGAGACCAGTCCAAGGTGGCCTTCGGGCGCAAGGCCCAGAACGTCCGGCTGGCCGCCAAGGTGCTGGGCTGGACCATCACGCTGGTCCCCGACGAACCCAGGAACGCCAAGCCCGATATGGAGACCCAGCTCCGGCAGGCCGCCGCCGAGCTGGCCGCGCAGCTGGAAATTTCCGAGGAAACCGCCCGCAAATTCGTGGACAACGGTTTCATCACCGTCGACGGCGTCAGAGCGGCCGATCCCGAAAGTCTGCTGGGCATCGAGGGCATCGACCAGGAAGAAGTCCGGAAAGCCAAGGCCCGCGCCGGAGAGAACGCATAAGGAGATACTTCTATGAGCAAAGCGTTGACTGTCAAAGATCTCGCCGCCAAGTACGGCGTGTCGTCGAATCTGATCGCCGCCGAACTCGTGCGTCAGGGCGTCAAGGTGGACAAGGGCGAAAAGACCAAGATCCCCGAAGATATGACCGATCTGATCGAATCCTTTTTCGATGACCTCTACGGCCAGCATGACGACGAGGCACTCGTCGGCAAGGGCGGCAAGCGTTCCGGCGCTCAGAAGAAGAGCGGCGCGAGGAAAGAGGAGAACGCTCCCCGGAGCGTGTCTTCCCGCAAGGGCGAAGGCGCCCAGGAATCGGGGAAAGGCGCTTCCGCAGGAAGCGGGAAAAAGGTGATCCTGAGCTCCCCCATCGTGGTCAAGGCCCTGGCCGAGGCCATCGGCCGCAAGCCCAACGAAGTGCTGACCGACCTCATCAAGCTGGGGGAACTGTCGGGGATCAACAAATCCGTTTCCGACGCCAATGCCAAAAAGATCTGCGCCGCCGCCGGTTTCGAACTGGTCATCGGCGCGCCTCCCAAGGCCGAGGCCCCCGCGGCCGAGGAGCCGGTCCGGAAGGTGGACGAGTCCAAGCTCGTGCCCCGGCCCCCCGTGGTGACCTTCATGGGCCACGTGGACCACGGCAAGACTTCGCTTCAGGACGCGATCCGCCACACCAACGTGACCGCGGGCGAGGCGGGCGCCATCACCCAGCATATCGGCGCTTCGACCGTGGAGTTCGAAGGCCGTCCCATCACCTTCATCGACACCCCCGGACACGCCGCCTTCACCAGCATGCGCGCCCGCGGGGCCAATGTGACCGATATCGTGGTGCTGGTGGTTTCCGCCGCCGAGGGCTTCAAGCCCCAGACCGTGGAGGCCATGAACCACGCGCTGGCCGCCGATGTGCCCATCATCGTGGCCGCCAACAAGATGGACCTGCCCGGAGCCAACTACGATCAGGTCCTGCTTAACATGCAGCAGAACAACCTCACCAGCGAAGACTGGGGCGGCAAGGTGGGTGTGGTCAAGGTCTCGGCCAAGACCGGGGCCGGGCTCCCCGATCTGCTGGAGCGGATCCTCGTCGAGGCCGACATGCTCGAACTCAAGGCCGATCCCACCTGTCCCGCCGAGGGCGTGGTGCTCGAAGCCCAGCTGGAACAGGGGCTGGGGCCCACTTCGCACGTGCTGGTCAAGAACGGTACGCTCCGCACGGGGGATCCCATCCTCTGCGGCACCTGCTGGGGCAAGGCCCGGATGCTCATCGACGACAAGGGCCGCAAGGTCCGCGAGGTGAAGCCCGGCTTCCCCGTCAAGGTGGTGGGGCTTTCGGGTGTTCCTGAAGCGGGCGATAAACTCACCGTCGTGGGCTCCGAAAAGGAGGCCCGGCTCGAAGCCGAACGGCGCAATGAAGAGAAGCGCGCCCAGCAGCTGGCCACTACGGGCATCACCACCGCCGACGATCTTTTCAACAAGCTCAACAGCGAAGGCCAGCGTACTTTGAACATCATCATCAAGTCCGATGTCAAAGGTTCCGGTGAGGCCATCGCCCAATCCCTGCTGGAGCTGCCCTCCGAGAAGATCAAGGCCGAGGTCATCGCCAACGCCGTGGGGCCCATCTGCGACAACGACATCGAACTTGCCGCCGCCACCAACGCGCTGGTCGTGGGATTCCACGTCCACGTGAATCCCGGCGTCAACGATCTCGCCGCCAAGCGGCACGTGGAGATCCGGCTGTACACCATCATCTACGAACTGCTGGAGGACATCACCGCGGCTCTGGCCGGAAAGCTGGAGCCCGAGAAACGGGAAACGGTCATCGGCCGCGCCCGGATCCTGCAGATCTTCGAACTTTCCAAGGGACCGAAGATCTGCGGCTGCCGGGTGGAATCCGGCCTCGTCCGCGTGGGTGCCAAGGCACGGGTCCGCCGGAGCAAGGAGCTCATCTACAACGGCGAAGTCATCAGTCTGCGCCATCTCAAGGAGGATATGCGGGAGGTCAAGGCCGGTTTCGACTGCGGGATCAGGCTCGACAACTTCGCCGACTTCATGGAAGGCGACGAGATCGAATTCTACACCATCGAACTCAAGAAGGCCACTCTCTGATGAGTCCCCGCAAAGTAGACCGCATGACCAGGGTCAACGAACTGGTCAAGAGGGAGCTTGCCGGACTGATCGAAGCGGACCGGATGTGGGCGGGGAATATCCTCGTTTCCGTCACCGAAGTGAACACCGGCACCGATCTGCGGAACGCCACCGTGGGCATCAGCATCTTCGGCGGCACCGCTTCCGAGAAGCAGAAGATCATGGCCGAGCTGGATTCCCGCAAGCCCAAGTGGCAGGAGGATCTGGCCGCCGAGCTGGGATTCAAGCACACGCCGGTCCTCCTCTTCAAGATCGACCGCTCCATCGAACGGGGCGACCGGATCTTCGCCAAGCTCAATAAGCCCGAAGAGGGGAAGACGGAATGACGCCGCAAGCTTTCCGGCAGGCGGCGGAGCTGCTCCGCGCCTCGCAGCGGAGTCTGATCTTCACCCACCTGCGCCCGGACGGGGACGCCCTCGGCTCCGCCTTCGGGCTTCAGGAAACGCTGCGGCGGATGGGCCTCGAGGCGGAAGTTTTTCTGCCGGGGCCTCTGCCCGAACGGCACAGCAAGCTCTTTTCGGGCCGGCTGACGGCGGTCGCGCCGGAGGAGCTGAAGGGATTCGACACCTTCATCGCTCTGGACTGCGCCAATCCGCCCCGGCTGGGCATCCCGGAGTGCCTTTCCATGGAGGATCTGCGGAAGCTGCGCTTCATCAACATCGACCACCACCGGGCCAACTCCATCGACTCGGGCTTCTTCGATCTGGTTTCCCCGGATTCCGCCAGCTGCTGCGAGGTGCTGACGCGAGTTTTTCTGGAGTGCCGGGCGGAGATCACGCCGCGGGCCGCCACCTGCTTCCTCGCGGGCATGATGACCGACACGGGGAGTTTCCGCTTCGCCAACACCGGCGGCGGGACCTTGCGCACGGCGGCGGAACTGCTGGACCGGGGCGCGGAGCTGGAAAGGATCGTCAACGCCCTCTTTTTCAGCAAGCCCCTCAAGCAGGTCCGGTTCGAAAACGAGCTGATGAGCACGTGTCTCCGGTTTTCCGCCGGGGGCCGCATCGCCAGCGCCTTCATCCCGCGGGCCCTCCTCGAAAAGCACGACTTCGACCTCCGCGAGGACGAGGGACTGATCGATCTGCTCCGCGAGATCGACGGCGTGGTCATCGCCGTCCTCTTCCACCGGGGTTCCGACGGGGTCAAGGTGTCGCTCCGGAGCAAGGACCGGGCCTTTCCCGTGGGCCCCGTGGCCCGGAGTTTCGGCGGCGGCGGCCACGACATGGCCTCCGGAGCCACCCTCGATCTTCCCGACGGGGAGGCCGAGGCGGCGGTCCTGGCGAAATTGACCGCGCTCTTTTCCTGAATTTTGCCAAAAAAAAGCCCCGAGCCGTGAACCGGTCCGGGGCTTCGTGTTCTTTTAGTGCTTGGCGTCGATGGCTTCGCCCAGAGCCCGCCGCACCTTTTCCAGCACGGCCGGGTCGTTTTTCCAGTCGAAGGGATCTTTGATCCACGGGGCGATGAGGCGTTGGACCTCTGCTTTCCCCAGACGCTCTTCCGCGATCTTCAGCAGATCGAAGTCCTCGATGCCGTCCCGGATGAGCCAGGCCCGCTGGCTGGGAACGCACTTGCCTTTCCCGTCTTTGGGCGGGTAGAAGATGGTGCAGTACATGCTTTCATAGACGGCCGTGGGATCTTCCCAGGGGTTGAAGAAGCCTTTCTTCCTGCTCCCGCAAAAGACGGTGAACCAGAGCAGGCCGCCGCTGCCGCGGGCCTGACGGATCTGCCATGCGAAGGCCCGGGCGTTCATGACCGATGCCGGATTGATGGAGTTCGCCCACTGGTAGTACCAGTGTTCCTTGCTGTTGTTCCCCGGCGAGTAGACCGAACAGGGGTTGAAACTCGTACAGCATATCTCAAGTCCGGACAGACGGTTGGTGTTGGGCCCCCCGACGACGAAGAGGGGCAGGCCGGGGACTTCCCTTTTCAGATTCTTCACGATCTCGCCGAAGGAGTAGATGTTGTCGAAGAGGAGTTCGTCATAGATGTACCAGTAGGGACGGATCCCGGGAAATTTCGCCTTCACGTGGTCGAGGAACTGCCTCGAATACTCCGCCACGTATCTGATCCCTTCGGGCGTATCGTAGTAACCGCCGAAAGGCGTCGCGGGGGGCTCGGCGCCCACGAGGCGCTTCCACCGGGTCATGGTCTTGCGGCCCGGAGACTTGAACCAGCCCGCGTTGTCCCCCAGCATCTTGAGGGGAGGCATCTTGACGAAGTTGAAATTGTACTTTTTCCGCATCTCCTCCACCGCCTTGTCGAAAGGTTCCCAGTTCGTAATCCTGACCTTGCCGTCGACCAGTTTCCACTCGGGCGCGGGGATGGACATGGCCTGATTGGCGGAAATGCGCATCTCACGTTTGAGGGAGTGGATGTCCTCCATGATCTCGGCGTGGGGCCGCTTGTCGAACCGGGTGTAGGCGTAGTTCCCCATGTGGAGCGAGGTGTAGAAGAAGGTGGAAAGACGGCTTTGCTGGGGGATCCCGAAGCCCCACACCTTGAGGGAGACGGGGACCTTCGCCGCAGTCTTTCCGGACTGCTTGAGCAGAATTTCGCCCGTGTAGACGCCCCGCGGCGTCCCGGCGGGGACCTTCACCGTGACGAAGAAGGCGGAGTTGCGTTTTTCCGCAAGCGTCCACTTCGCGGGCGCTTCGGTCAGCGGGTCGGCGATCATCCCCAGCTGCCGGGGATCCTTCGCCTTGGTGACCTTGATGAACTCCACCTGACGGCAGGAGAAAGCATCGGGGCTCAGGGACGTTCCGCCGCATTTCAGCGCGGGGAACTCCCACGAAAATCCGCCGCCAGCCTTTTTCGGGGTCAGCACCAGCTGGAACGACTCCGTTTCGTTGGCGGCGGCGGCCAGGTCGATCTTCCTGGCACCGGGGAGTTTTTCCGGGAGCCCCTCGTACCGGACCTGACACATGGGGGATTCGTTCCATAAGGTGAAATCGGAACTTTCCGCCAGCTTGCCGCCCAGAGATTTCACGTAGGCGGAGTGGGGGACTTCGCTGAAACTTGCGTCGTCCAGATAGACCGCCATGGGGCCGCAGAACTTCAGGTGGATGGAGCAGGCCACCGTGTTCTTGGGCGGATAGAAGCGGATGACCTGCTCGTTCCAGCGGTTCGTGCGGATGTCCATGTTGGGGCCGTTGAAGTAGCCCGTGAGCTTCTTGTCCGCGCCGTAGAAGGTCACGTCGTACCAGATGTAGGAGTAGCTCGCCGCCATGGTGAGCTTCGTGAAGAACCGGAATTCGAAGGGCACTCCGTAATGACACTTCATCTGTTTGAAGCGGATGTAGTTGCGTCCGTCGGCTGTGTCGTTGAAAAGGAACCAGGAATACTTCCCCGTCCGGGCGATTTTGTCGTCCCGGCGCGAGACGAAATTCTTGCCTTCTTCTCCCTTCTTGACTTTGGCCCACGGGGTCTTCATCGGCTGCCAGCCGAAGGAGGGCTCGGGCTCTTCGAACGAGGGATTGACCACCTGATTCGCCGCCGCGCCCGGCAGGGACCCGGCGAGGAGCAGGGAAAGAAGAGCGGAGAGGGTGAAAGTTTTTTCGATTTTCATGGTGCGTGTCTTCTCCTTATTTTGATCGTGTGACCGATGGTTTCATTTCCGGGTTTCGGGAGCGTTCCCGAGACAGGCGAATTTTCGCGCCGCCGTCTGCGCGGCGAGTTTCGGACGCCTGTAGATGTCGTAGACCCCCGCCAGATTCTGCGCCAGAGGCTTGCACCGGACATTGCTCCCCGTCCGGCAGTAGCTCTTGGCGTCGTTGAACTGCCACAGCGTCAGGCCGGTGATCTCCGGAGAGGCGGCGACCGCGTCGAAGACCGCCTCCAGATACCCCGCCTGGAACTCTTCGGACCACTGGGCTCCTGCTTCGTCGTGCTGTCCGTAGAGTCCGCAGCAGCCCATTTCGCTGACGATGATCGGCTTGGTTTTTCCGTAAAGGTTCAGGAAATGTTCCACGACCTTCCGCACCCTGGGGGCGACGGCGGCCTCGGGATCCGTCTCGCAGTCGGCTGTGATCCAGCCGGGATAGGTGTTGAAGGAGACGATGTCCATGTCGGCGCAGGCCCGGTCGTCGAAGATGTGGTTGCAGGCGAAGGTGACCAGCCGCCCGGAATTTTCCGCCCGGATCGTTTCCGCCAGTTTCCGGCAGAGGGCTGCGCCCTCGTCGGTTCCCGAAGCGTTTTCGTTGAGAAAAGCGAATATGATGACCGAAGGATGGTTGAAACTGTTGTGCACCATGAGCCGGGTCTGCTCGACCTGGGCTGCGATGAACTCCGGATCGGCCATCTGCTGCGCCGGGTTGCCCCAGCCCAGACTTTCTTCCCAGACCAGGATCCCGAGGCGGTCGCACAGGTCGAGAAAGAGTTGCGCCTGCGGATAGTGACTGCCCCGGATGAAGTTGGCCCCGAGGCTCTTCAGATGCAGCAGATCCGCCAGCATCTCCTGTTCCATGGTGGCCGCTCCGCTCAAGGCCCCCGCTTCGTGCCGGTTGAAGCCTTTGAGGTAGATTTCCTTTCCGTTGAGCAGGATTTTGTTTCCTTCCGCCTTGATCTCCCGGAGCCCGAAGGTTTCCGTCAGGCGGTCGCCCGCGACGGATGCCCGCAGCGTGTGGAGACAGGGGCTTTCCGGCGACCAGAGCTGCAAATCCTGCCGGGTGAGCTCCAAAATCCCGCCGGAAACGGTAAAGGTGCGTTCCTCTTCGCCGTCGATGGCGAGTTTCGCCTCGAATTTTGCGGGCGTCTCATGCTTGAAAAGGAAAGCAAGTTCGATCCTGCCCGTCCGGAAATCCGTGGTCCTGACCCTGATCCGGTCCAGCGGATTTTCCGTGCGGCTCAGGCGCAGGGAAATGCCGTGATAGAACCCCCCGAAAGCGTAGAAATCGTACCCCGGCCGGAATATCTTCATCTTCTCCGGATCGAACTCGTTGTCTATGAGGGCGACGAGCCGGTGGGGCCCGGCGGCGAGCCTGCCCGTTTCCAGTTCGAAGGCCGAATAGGGAAGAGCGCAGCCGCCGATGAGCCGCCCGTCGAGGTAAAAGCTGCTGCGCAGGCCCATGCCGTCGACCCGCAGAAAACCGTTTTTCCACGCCTCTTCCAGCACGAAGTTCCGGGCGTAGACCGCGCAGCCCCGGCGGCAGTAGTACTTGGGCAGAGTGTCGAAACATCCGGGGACGCACATGGTCTCCGCGAGGGGGAGCTCCGGCGCATTTTCGATATTCTCCAGCGACTTTCCTTCGAAAAAGGAAAAGTCCCAGAGTCCGTTCAGATCGAGAGTCGTCATGTCCGTTTCTCCTCAGAGGTATTTGAATTGGGTGCCGGTGTAAAAGACTTCCCGGATCATGAGGGCCCGCCAGACCTGCACGTTCTGCCGGGTGGTCCCGGTGCCCCCTTCCATGGCCCGTGGTATGTGATAGCCCCAGCGTCCGGCGTCCACCGCTTCGGTGTGGCCGTCGGCGAAGGCGACGCCCGCCTTCTCCCGGTGGCGCATGTGCAGAAGGGTGTTCAGCGAATCCCCGGTGGGGGCCAGCATGGTGGTGCTTTTCCATTTCCCCGCGGCGTCGACGGAGCCGCAGTCTCCCAGCAGATAGAAGCTCGTGTGCTGTTTGATCTTTTCCAGCTTGACGCCGATCCCCTTGTTGTTGCCGGCTCCGGCCTCCTTGAAAACGCTTCCCAGCCGGTACACGGCGGGCGGCTTGGGGCAGACGCCGTAGACGGCCCCGCTTTGAGAGGGACATTCGGCGGTTTTCGGTGTCTTGGAAGTGAGATAGTTGTGGGCCGCGTAGAACTCGCGCCAGTTGAAGTCCCAGGTTTTCCCGTTGGGGCCGGCACCCAGATAGAGGACGATGGCTCCATTGTTGTCGTTGGCGTAAAGAAGCATGGACTGCGCGCTCTGGCGGAGATTGTTCAGGCACTGGCTCTGCTTCGCCGCCTCCCTGGCCTGCTGCAAGGCGGGCAGGAGCATGGCGGCGAGGATCGCGATGATGGCGATCACGACCAGCAGTTCGATGAGGGTGAAGGGGAAGTACTTGCGGATGACGGAATGGTCTGTCATGTTCTTTGTCTCCTTTATTTACCGGGTCCGTTCCAGACGATTTTGATCAGGTCGCCGCCGGGGAGCGTCTGACGGCAGTCGCCTTGGGGGGCTTTGCCGTCGAGCATCCATTCGGCCAGAATCTGAACCGCCCTTTCGGAATTCGAGGCGTTCGAGCGGAAGAGTGCGTAGGGGATGCCGGCGGGGATCAGGTATTCGAGCTGTTCCTCTTCGGCTATGAAAGGATGGGCGAAACGGAGCGGCGAACGCAGAAGATAGTCCGCCCCGAGGAAGACGACGAGATTTTCCGGATCGGCGGTGACGGATTCCTCCGCAGGCAGGGGCGCGTAGTCGAAGCGGTAGTAGTCCGGGAGGTCGTGCCAGGGGAAGAGCACGGGCACGTTTTCCATTTCCTGATACAGAAAGGCGCGCCGGGCTCCGACGTGTTCCAGACATCGGCCGACGAAGGCGCAGCGGCCGTCCGGACTGACGCTCACCGCCGGGATCCGGGGGCGGCCCATGATGACGTAGGGGACTCCGGAATCGACCAGGCACGAAACGAAGTTCAAGTTCGCGCCGGGGATGAGGTTGCTGATGACGCCGCCGATGAGGCCCTTGCTTCTGAGGGCGTCGAATTTTTCGATCTGCTCCTCCTCGCTGCGGTAGAAGACCAGCAACGACTCGATCTGATATTTTTCCAGCCCGAAGGTGAGGGCGGCGGCCCGCTGGGCGAAGTACCCCGAACCCCGGACCCGGTTCGCTTCGGTCATGTTGAACATCAGCGCCGCCACGGGAACGTTCCTCTTGACCATGGAGCGGGCGAAGACGTTGGGCCGGTAGCCCATCTTCCGGGCCGTTTCGAGGATGAGACGCTTCTTTTCCGGAACGCAGGTGATCTTGCCCAGACGGCCGTTGACCACCGCCGAGACCAGCGTCGGCGTCACCCCGCAGGCCCGGGCGATATCCTTGAGCGTCGTTCGCGACATGGCGTCCCCTTTTATTCAACGTTGAATAACTTTGGCTCTAATATAGCATGCCGAAAATGAAAAAGCAAGAGGTTTTTCCGGAAAATTTGCGGCGGCGGCGACACGGAGCCCCGGCGGCGGGTCGCGCCGCCGGAGCCGGGCGAACCCGGGATCACTTCGGGAGCTCTTCCAGCTTCACGTCGTCGAACCAGACCGTTCCCGTGGCCTTGAAAAGGCGGAGCCGCAGGTAGGGCGATTTGATGAGCTTCGCCGGGGTCTCGAAGTCGAAACTCTGACGCACCCAGTTGGGGGTGCTTCCGGTGAGGAAGTGGGTCGGATACCAGCGGTTGCCCGCGTCGAAGAGATTCAGGACCACGCCGCCGCCTCTGGTGATGGGCTTCACCTCTTCGAGGCGGACGTAGGCCGAGAGCCGGTATTTCGTGGAGGGCTTCAATTTCGGCAGGTACTGCGTGACCATCATTTCCTGCGCCTTCCCGCCGGGGGCGTTGGACAGCTTCAGGGAGGGCGGAGCCGTGAAGAAGACCCCCTTGTCCAGAAGCCAGCTCTGGCCGGGTTTGAGCTTCTGGTCCGCATACCAGCCGCCGATGAAACGGCCCTTGGGCTGAATATTGAAGTTCCCGTTCTGGATGATGTCGGGGAGACTTTTCTGCGGCGCGAACCGGCAGAGACCGTAGTTTTCCAGATCGTGGAAGCCCTTGATGAAGGGACTCCAGGTGTAGAGCGTGGCGTGGCCCGTGCTCCTGGCGAGGATCCGGTTCCGCCCGAAATTCACCGGGAACCCGGCTTTGTTCCACGCGGGGAAGACGCTCTTGGGGAAGGAGATGACCGCCCGGTAGCCCTTGGGCGTCCGCGTGACCGACGTGACGGCGCCGGAGTTCCAGCTCTTGTCCCCGGTGGATTTGGAGCCGTGCATGGTCAGTTTCTGGTCGAAGAGGCAGTTCCTGACGTTGAGGATCCACTGATAGTAGACCTTCCGCTCCCCGGTGGGATCGATGAAGAGCTCCACGCCCGAATGCTGCCAGAGGTCGGTGGCGTCCCGTGGCCGGACCGAGGCCACCTGTTCGTCGAAGAGGGGTTCTTCGCAGTCGAAGGTGAAAGTGAAGTTCTTCTCATCCTGCGAAATGGAAACTTTCGTCATGACGGGGGGCTGGGTGAGCTTTTCCCCTTCGCGCCCGAAGACCCGCAGGTAGGCGGGGGAGTCGGGGGAACAGCTGAATTTGCCCGCCGCGTCGGTTCGTTCGATGTATTCCGCCCTCGCCGCGAGGAGCGGCTCCAGCCACTCGCTGCGGAAGAGTTTTACTCTCGCGAGGGAGTCCCTGTCGCCCCGGACCAGTGCTTCCGCCCGGGCGAAGGCGGCTTTCACTTCTCCGATCCGCTTGACGTCGTAGATCTTATGCCACAGATCGTAGTCCGAAGGCGGCACCACGGCGGGCCCCAGATCGGTGTCCACCTGACGGCCGATGATTTCCTTGAGCCAGATGGTTTCGAAGAGGTCGAAGAGTTTGCCCATCTCGCCTGCGGCCTTGCCGAACATAAGCTTGTGGTGTTCGGCGATGAGGGCATCGGCGTCTGCCTTGTTGTTCCACGCCAGTTTCCCGTAGACGTAGTACAACAGATAGTTGTTGATCCAGCGGTCGGTCTCGCTTTCGAAATAGGCCCCCGTGATGTAGGGGGTGACCTGCTTCAGGTACGGCGCCACGCAGCGGGGCGTGGGCGAGGGGATGCCGGTGAAGGCCGTGGCCCCCATCTTGCAGAAGTAGTTCCACAGCCACACCCTGAAGTTGAGTTTCTTCGTCCACGCGGCGATCTCGGCCAGATCCTTGGCCTGTCCGGCGGGATTGTACTGTCCCCAGGGGCCCCGTTCAGCCACCATGACCAGCAGATTGGAGGGCAGGTCGATCTTGGGCACGTCCCGGTAGGGGCGGTAGGCCATCATGGTCACGAAGCCCGGCACCTTTTCCTGCTGGAGTCTCCGGGCGGTCTGCACGGTCACGCCCCACATGAATTCCGTGGCGTAGTTGTCGCCCGTGCCGTACTTGGGGGTGCAGAGCTCGCAGCAGCAGCGGTAGTAGGAGTCCTGCGGCATGATGTCGGCGAAGCCCTTCTGGAATCCCGAGGGATCCCAGTTCGGCTTGCCCGTGCGGTAGAGGACGCCGCGCTTGGTCGGGGGTTCCCCCAGCAGGAAACTTTTCACGTCCTGGTAGATCTCCTCCTGAATGCCGGAGGAGTAGCAGAGGGAGCCGGGATGGGGCAGGGAGGGACTGTTGTGGCGTCGGCCGTTGGTCATCAGCGCGAAGTATTCCGGGTGGCTTTTGCCGAAGCGGAGCAGATAGCCCAGTCGGGAAAGACCGTGACAGCAGGGCACGTACTGCGTTTCCATCCGGGTCCGGAGCTGGGCAAGGTTTTTCTCGCGCCAGGCCCGGTCCGAAGCGGGCTTGCCCGGCCACTTGCCTTCATAGAAGGAGGCCCGGCGGACGGTGAAGTCGGGATAGTCGAAGATCCGGGCCGCGGGCAGGACGAGGCTGCTTTTCCGGGGCACGATGGTCCCCAGCTCGCCGGGAAAATAGAAGCGGACGCCCGCGAAACGCTCCAGAAAGTCGTAGACGCCGAAAAGGGTCCCCCGTTCGTAGAGCTGGCCCCAGATGCCCCCGGAAAGGTTCTTTTCCGGATCGGCCCTGGGGTCGTCGATCCCGGCGATGAAGGCGCCTTGCGGGGTGATTTTCACGGTGAAGGAATCCCGGTGGTGTCCCGCGGGGGTGATGCCGGCTTGGGCCGCCTGTTTGCCGAAGCCGAGGAAGATGTTGTATTTGCCCTTCCGAGGCGCGGTTTCGACCGTGATGCTCCCGTTGAGGACTTTGTTGAGGGTCGTCGCCAGCTCCTTCGCCGCGAAGCGGACCGTTTTGGGCGCGTCGGGGGCGATGACCACCGCCGCGGTGTTCCCCCGGATCTCCGCGGCCTTGCCGCCGATCTCGCACACCTTGGGGAGCCGTTTGGGCATATGGGGCGGATCGGGGATGGCGGCGGACCCGGCCAGCAGGGCAAGACAACAGACGGCGCTCGAAAGCAGTTTCTTCATGGCGTTCACTCCTTATGGATCAGATTCGAAATTCCGGAAAGACCTCTTTAATTTAGCACGGGGATCCCCCTTTGTCAAGTTCGGAAAGTTCCCGATTGCCGAAATAAACGGGCTTTCCCGTCCTTTGGCGCCCCGGAAAACGGGAAATGATTTGAAAAAAAGGCCCCGAGGCTGTATATTAAGGGGAAGTGTTTTTCAAACCAAGGAGGTATTTTACCATGCGAAAAGTTCTGATCCCGACGAAACTCGACAAATTTGCGGCCGACTGGCTCACCGAGCGCAGCTACGAATGCATCCTCGATGCGTCTACGCCCATAGCGGACCTCTTCAAGGCCAATCCCGATGCCGAGGTCGTGATCGTCCGCAGCGAGAAGATCACCCCCGAACTCATCGATCTGCTCCCCGAACTGAAGCTCATCGTCCGGGCCGGAGCCGGTTTCAACACCATCGACATCAAATACGCCCGCAAGCGCAACGTGGACGTGATGAACACCCCCGGCGCCAACTCCAACGCCGTGGCCGAAGAGGTCATCGCCCTCATGCTGGCTTCCGCCCGGCACGTGGTCGCCGCGGACAAATCCACCCGCGCGGGGCTCTGGGAAAAGAGCAAGCTCATGGGCCACGAGATCACCGGCAAGACCGTGGGCATCCTGGGGCTGGGCCACATCGGCCAGCTGCTGGTGAAGCGCCTTTCCGGTTTCGAAGTCAAGGTTCTGGGCTACGACCCCATGATCTCCCCGGCTCTGGCCGAGAAGCTGGGCGTGGAGCTCTGCAGCGTCGAGCGCATCTTCGCCGAATCCGACTTCGTGTCGCTCCACATCCCCGAAAACGACGAGACCCGCGGCATGATCAACCGCAAGCTCTTCGAGCTGATGAAGCCCGGCGCCACCTTGATCAACTGCGCCCGCGCCGGGATCATCAACGAAGAGGATCTCCGGGCGGTGAAGGCCGAACGCAAGATCTCCTATCTGAACGACGTCTATCCCAAGGACGAAGCCGGTGAAAAGAGCATCGCCGACGTGGCCGACCTGATGATGCCCCACCTGGGCGCCAACACCTACGAGGCCAACTTCAACGCCGCCCGCAAGGCGGCGGAACAGATCGTCGATTACTTCGAGAAGGGCATCACCACCGCCGTGGTCAACAAGGCCCTGCCCGACGGCCTGGACGCCAAGTATCAGCACCTGGCCTTCGTGCTGGCCTCCCTGACCCGTGCCTGGCTGGGCGCGGAAAAGAATCCGAGCAAGGTGGAAACCAGCTTCTACGGCACGCTGGGCCAGTTCGCCAACTGGATGATCCCCCCCATCGCGGCGGCCATCGGCGGCGACTTCGCCATCGACCGTTCGCCCAGGGATGCGGAACAGTTCCTTTCCGAGGCCGGCGTGGAGCTGGTCAACCGTCAGGTGGACAACCGGAAGAACTACGGCGAATCCATGAGCATCGACCTCTTCGCCGGCAACGCCCCCATCTACAAGGGCGGCTGCCGCGGGACCATCATCGAGAACCGGCTGATGATCTCCCGGCTCAACGACTTTGACGGACTTTACCTGAACCCCGTGGGTTACCACCTCTTCGTGGAATATGACGACGCCCCCGGCATCATCGGCTCCATCGCCGGGATCCTGGGCGAAAAGAACATCAACATCATCGACATCCGGGCCCCTCAGGATCCCCGGACGGGCCGTTCGCTGTGCGTCATCACCACCAATGTGGCGGTGCCCGAGGTGCTGGTCGACAAGATCCGCGAAACGGTCAAGGCGGCGCGGGCCTTCGGTTTTTCCTATCTCGTGTGACTGCCGGGAGTTCCAGCCTCTCTTTGTGAAAGCGGAAAGGAGTATCCCTTGAATCAGCGGAAAACAGCCGTCCGGCACTCTGTGAACCGGCGCGGTGCGCTGGCGCTGCTCCGGCTTAACCTGGCTCCCGTCATGGGCCGGAGGAACGCCGCCTACGACGCGGCGGCCTCGGCCATCGCCGCCGGGCTCACCCCCGCCAACGCGCCCGAACTGCTCAAGATCGTCTCGGGCGCCGAGCGCGATTCGGCGGAGCTGTCGAGCATGCTGAGCAGTCCCGCCACCATCGACCGGGAACGGACCATGCTGGGGCATATCCGCCGCGTCCGCTGTCTGCTGGAGCTCCTGGAGTGCTGGAGCCATGCCGGGGAGCAGCCGGGATCCGCCGAAAGCTCCGGGGCCGGGTGGGATCCCGCCATGGAGCCCGTGGTCCGGAAGATTTCCGATCTGCTCTCCTGCGCCGGTCCCGATATCACCCGGTACCGCTCTTACGCCACCAAGAGTTCCAGCGCCTCCCACGCCGAACATTACCGCAAGTCCTACGCGTTTTATCTCGATATCTACAAAGGCCGCCTGTCGGCTCCAAAAACAGGGAAATGTGAACAATGAACTACCGGATAGAGATCTCCCCTCTGCCCGCCGTGCGCGACGCCCGCGGCGCAGGGGTCCGCCACTCCGTCGAAGCCCGGTTCGGCATCAAGCTGGACGATTTGCTCACCCGTGACGTCTACACCGTCTGCTCCCCCCGGATCACCGAGGAGGAAGCGTGTGCCCTCGCCCGCTGCGTCAGCAATCCCGTTCTCCACGGGTTCCGGGTCAACGGCAAGCCTTCCGAAAACTTCAGCGCGCTCCCCGCGCCCGACGCCCTCATCGCCGTGGGCTTCAAGCCCGGCGTCACGGACAACGTGGGGCGGACCCTTGCCGCCGCCGCTTCCGACGTGCTGGGGCGCAAGGTGGAGCCCGACGAGTACTTTTTCAGCTCCACGGAGTACCTGCTCTACGGTGCCGTCAGCCGCGACGAGGCCGCCCGCATCGGGAAGAAACTCCTGGCCAACGAACTCATCCAGAGCGTCACCGTGCTCTGCGGCGCGGAGTGCGCCGAAGTGCCCCTGCATCTTCCTCTGGTCAAAGGCGGTTCCGAGATCCGGGTCAATGAGTACGACCTCGAGGTCAGCGATGCCGAACTCGAGGAGATCAGCCGCAAGGGGACTCTTGCCTTGTCGCTGGAAGAGATGAAGTCCATCCAGAACTATTTCCGTTCGGAAAAGCGCCGTCCCACCGACGTGGAGCTGGAGGTCCTCGCCCAGACCTGGAGCGAACACTGCAAGCACAAGATCTTCAGCGCCGACATCGACTATACCGAACGGATCCCCGGTCAGCCCGAGAAGCACGAGGAGATCCGCTCCTGCTACAAGAGCTACATCCAGAAGGCCACGAAGGAGATCGGCGAAAAGGTGGACTTTCTCGTTTCGGTCTTCAAGGACAACGCGGGCGTCATCGACTTCGACGACAAGTGCGACCTGGCCTACAAGGTGGAGACCCACAACAGTCCCTCCGCCCTCGACCCCTACGGCGGCGCCATGACCGGCATCGTGGGCGTCAACCGGGACCCCATGGGCACCGGACAGGGGGCCGAACTGCTCTTCAACGTCTGGGGCTACTGCCTGGGCTCCCCCTTCAGCGCCGATGAACTCATCCCCGAAGGGCTGCTCCATCCCCGCCGGCTCCGGGACGGCGTCCACAAGGGCGTCATCGACGGAGGCAACCAGAGCGGGATCCCCTACGTCAACGGCTGGGAGTTCTTCGACGACCGCTACATCGGCAAGCCCCTGGTCTTCTGCGGGACCGCGGGGAAGCTGCCCAAGATGATCAACGGCGTCCCCGGCGCCTCCAAGACCATCAAGCCCGGCGACCTGATCGTCATGGGCGGCGGCCGCATCGGCAAGGACGGGATCCACGGAGCCACCTTCTCGAGCGAAGAGCTCCACAAGGACAGTCCCGTGCAGGCGGTCCAGATCGGCGACCCCATCACTCAGAAGAAACTTTCGGACTTCATCCTCGAAGCCCGCGAGCGGGGACTTTACCGCTTCATCACCGACAACGGCGCGGGCGGCCTTTCCTCCAGCGTGGGCGAAATGGCCGAAGAGTGCGGCGGCTGCCGTCTGGATCTGGCCAAAGCTCCCCTCAAGTACTCCGGGCTCCAACCCTGGGAGATCCTTGTTTCCGAGGCTCAGGAGCGCATGAGTTTCGCCGTTCCGCCGGAAAAGATCGCCGAGTTCCAGCGCCTCGCCGCGGAACGGGACGTGGAAGTCACCGTGCTGGGCGAATTCACCGACAGCGGCTTTTTCCACATCCTCTACGGCGACCGGACCGTGGCGAAGCTTTCCATCGAATTCATGCACAAGGGGCTCCCCAAGCTCAAGCTCAAGGCCGTGTGGGTCCCCCCCGAACACGAAGACCCCGACCTCAAGGGCCGGGACGCGGGGCGGGATCTCGTCGCCCTCATGGGCGCGCTGAACATCTGTTCCGACGAATACAAGGCCCGGCAGTACGACCACGAGGTCAAGGGCCTGAGCGTATTGAAGCCCTTCACCGGCAAGGAACGGGACGTGCAGTCCGACGCCACCGTCTCCATGATCGAACCCATGAGCAAGGCGGGCGTGGTGCTCTCTTCGGGCATCCTGCCCCGGCAGAGCGACGTGGACACCTATGACATGGCCGCCAGCTGCATCGACCTGGCCATCCGCCGGATCATCGCCGTGGGCGGCCATCCCGGCAAGATCGCCGTGCTGGACAACTTCTGCTGGCCCGATCCGGTCAAGAGCGCCAAGACCCCCGACGGGGAGTACAAACTCGCCCAGCTGGTCCGGGCCAACAAGGCCATCTACGACTGCACCAGAGCTTTCCTGACGCCCTGCATTTCGGGCAAGGACTCCATGAAGAACGACAGCACCAGAGGCGGACGCAAGATCTCCATCCCGCCCACGCTGCTCATCAGCGCCATCGCCAAGATCGACGACGTGAGCCGGTGCGTTTCCCTCGACGCCAAGTGTCCCGGCGATCTGGTCTACTGCATCGGGGCCACCGCGCCGGAGCTGGGCGGCAGCGAATACGCCGCCATGCTGGGGGCCGTGGGGCGCCGGGCGCCGAAACTGGATCCCGAACAGGCGAAGAAGATCTACGCCAAAGTGGCCGAAGCCACGGGCGCTCACCTGATAAATTCGCTCACCACGCCCGCTTTGGGCGGACTGGGCGTCGCCTTCGCCAAGACCGCCATCGGCGGACGGCTGGGGCTGCGGATCGCTCTCGACAAGATCCCCGTCAAGGAGAAATGCTCCGAGCTCGAAGTGCTCTTTTCGGAGTCCAACAGCCGCTTCGTGGCTACCGTGGCCCCCGACAAGCGGGAAGCTTTCGAAAAGATCATGGCGGGCATCCCCTGCGCCTGCGTGGGCGCCGTCACCGCCGGGGCGGAGATCGAGTTCACGGGCCGGGAGATCGATACCCGTGTTCCCCTGGCCGAACTCATCCGCAGCTACAAGGCGACTCTTGACCGGGTCTGAAAAAAAACGAAAAACAGCTTTTTCGTTGAAAATAACCGGGCGCTTCTTTCGTATAAAGAGGAGAGACGGAAGAAGTGTCACAACCAACCAGAGAGGGAAAGACTATGGAGAACGAAGAGGAGCGTAACCCAGAAGTCGAGGCCCTGATCGAGAGCAATCTGCGTCTTGTCCTCAAGATCGCCAACGATTTTCTCGGTCGCGGCCTGCCGTGGGAAGACCTGGTGTCGGAGGGCAACCGGGGGCTGGTCACCGCCGCCCGGCGCTACGACCCCAGCAAGGGCGCCAGGTTCAGCACCTACAGCGCCTGCTGGATCAAGCAGGCCATCCACCTGGCCATCGCCGAACAGGGGCAGACCGTCCGGGTGCCCATGGGGACCCAGATCAACGCCCGCAAGATCCGCAAGGCGGTCCGGGAGCTGACCGCCCGGCTCCGCCGGGAGCCCACCGACGAGGAGGTCGCCGTCGAGGCCATGGTCCCCCTGGTCACGGTGAAGCGGCTCCGGGGAACGCGGCAGGTGGATATGACGTCGCTCAACACCCCCGTGGACGCCGAAACGGCCGAGGGGATGGAGCGCATCGAAACGGTCCCCGACGAGACCTTCCCCGCCCCGGACGAGGAAATGATCCGGGTCGAGGATGTGGAACAGCTGCTGAAGCTGCTCGACACCCTTTCCGAACGGGAACGCAAGGTGATCTGCCTGCGTTTCGGCATCGGCGGGGAGCCCGTCCGGACCCTGGACCAGGTGGGCAGAGAGCTGGGCTGCACCAACGAGCGGGTCCGCCAGATCCAGAACATCGCCTTGAAAAAGCTCCACAACCGGATGGTGAGAATGAAATGATCTATGCGCCCGACGCCCTGATCCTCGCCCCGCTGTCGGGGTTTTCCGACGCTCCCTACCGCCGGAGCGCCCGGAGCTGCGGGTGTCGTTATGCCTTCACCGAAATGGTGGATGCCGCCAGTCTGGTCTTCGCCTTCGACCGCTCGAAGGAACTGCTGTTCCGGGGGCCGGAGGAGACCTTTCTCGGGGTCCAGCTGCTGGGCGGCCGCTGCGACCGGCTCCGCGAGGCGGTGGAGCGCCTGAACGATTTCGATTTCGATGTCCTCGACTTCAATCTGGGGTGCCCCGTGCCCAAGGTGGCGAAAAAGTGCGCCGGAGCCGAACTGGGGCTCCACCCCGAAGAGGCGGCGCGCTGTTTCGAAACCGTGGCCCGGTACAGCCGCTTCCCCGTCAGCGCCAAGCTCAGGATCCTCGACGAGGAGGATCCGGAGCCTACGCTCCGCCTCTGCCGTCTGCTGGTGGAAAACGGGGCCCGTGCCCTCACGGTCCACGGGCGGGTGAAGCAGGCCTTCTATTCGGGGCCCGTGCATTTCGAGATCATCCGGGCGGTCCGCGAAGCGTTTCCCGAGATCGAAGTGGTCGCCAACGGCGGCGTCCGCTCCCGGAGTTCCTACGACGAGATCAGACGGCGCACCGGCTGTTCCCGGGTCATGGTGGCCACGGGGGCCATGGGGAATCCCTGGATCTTCCGGGAACTGGCCGACCCCGCGGAAAGCGGGGAGCCTTCCGCGGGGGAATGGCGGCGCGTCATCGAAGAACAGAGCGCGGGCATGATCGCCCTTTACGGCGAGGCGAACGCCTGCCGCCGCGCCCGGAAGATTTTTCACGACTACCTGAAGGGCCGGGGATTTCCCGGTCAACTGCGGGCGGTCGCTTCCCAGACATCCTCAGCCGCCGATCTGGCCGCCTGGCTGGATACGGCCGTCAACAGCGGAGTTTTTGCCCGATGAACAAAAATGAGCGTGTGCGCAGACTGTCATGGGCCCTGCTGCTTCTGGCCCTGCCGCTTTTTTCCTATCCTCTGGCCTGGGAGCTGGTCCTGGGCCGGAGCGTTCCGGAACTGGACCTGCTCCACCCCGTGACGCCGGCGGTGATCGCCCTGGCGGCTCTGGGGGCCGCCGTCGCCGAACCCCGGCGGATCCTGAAAGCGTGGCGGAGCTCTCTGCTGCTGAGGACATTTTTCGTTTCCGGACTGCTCTGCGCTGCTGCCGCGGCCTTTCAGCAACTCCTTTACGGCGGGAGCTGGGAAAACTTCTTTTACGCCCTCTTCGCCATCACCCTGCCCTGGGCGGGGGTGGCCCTCGCGCCGGAACTCAAACGGATCCTCCCCTGGTGGTGCAGTGCCCTTTTCGTGCTTCTGCTGCTGACCACGGTCCGCACCCCCATGTGCATCGGCTTCGTCGGCAACTGGAACTGGAATTTTACTCTCCTGGCCCTCACCCTGGCCGGACTGGTGGTGCTGGTCTTCCGCTCCCGCTGGCGGCTGGCGGCGGCGGGGGCGGCCGTCACCTTGGGGGTGGTGGCGGTCTTCATCTGCTTCCCCGAATTCGCTCCCCGCGGGACCCTGGCGGGGGTCATCGGCGCCGCCGTTTCCCTCGCGCTGATCTTGCTTTTCAAACGGCGGGAACGGTGGCGCTACGCCTTGCTGGCGGCGCTGGCTTCGGGCGCTCTTTTCATTTCCGCCGTCAACACCTCCCAGAGTTCCGCCCTGGGGAGCTCGCGGGTCCAGCTGTGGCGCGGCGGCCTCGAGTTCGCCCTCGCCCATACGGTGGTCGGGGTGGGGCCGGCGAGGTTCGAAAGCCGCATCCCCCCCTACCTGCCCCCGGAGTATTTCCTCTCGGACTTTCCCGCCGTCCGCCATCCCCATCCGCATAACGAACTCCTCTATCTGTGGGCCGGGTTCGGCCTGGCGGGGATCTTCTATTTTCTCATGTGCATCGCCGTTTCCGTCCGGCAGATCAGTTCCCGCGATCCCGTGGGGCTCTGGATCATGTGGAGTTTCCTCCTGCTCCTCATTCACGGCATGTTCGACGTCCATCTGGCCACGCCCCTCGCCGGGACCCTCTGTTTCCTGATGCTGGGGACCATCTGCGGCGGCGGATTTTCCGGTCCTCCCTGCCGCATCGTCCTTTCCCGGCGTTACGCCGCGGCGCTGGTCCTGCTGGCCGGGGCCCTGATCCTGGCCGGACTGCACTACTGCGCGGGCGACGCGCTGCGGGAGGGCCGTCTGGCTCAGGGACGGAACGACAAGGCCGCCGCGCTGCAGTTCTTCCGCCGCTCCGTGGAGATCTGGCCCACCGCCCCTGCGCTGTACATGGCGGGGCAGGTGGAGTTTTTCGACTTCCGCCGCCCGGACAACGCCCTTTTCTGGTGGTCCCGGATCCACGATGAACTGCGGATGCCCTCCTTCCTCCATCTGAACCGGCTCATGGGCCACGCCTGCGATGTGACGGGACGCTATCCCCTCGCGTTCCACTACTACGAAAAGGAGTCGCGGGACTTCCCCTTCAGCGCCATCAACGCCGGGCTGAAACTGGGCCTGCTCCAGAAGATCAAGGCTCCTCAGGAGCAGATCCGCGAGGCCGCCGCCGTCTTCGACCGCTGCATGCAGATGCGCAATCTCACCCCCGCCGACTTCCCCAAGCTCCTCCGGGATCCCCGGCTGGACGACGGCTCTCTGGTGACCCCGAAATGAACCCCTTCGACGTCTGGTGCCGCGCACTCTTTTCCCCCTGGTGGGGGGCGCTGGCGGTTTCCGCTCTCGTCCTGACGGCCTTCTACGGCTGCGGGAGGCTTCTGCTGTCGAAGACTTTTCCGGAAGACCGGCTGGGGGCTTTCGCCCTCGGCTGTGCGCTCCTCATGACGATGCTCGGCGTGATGCCGCTTCGTCCGTGGGTCCTTCTCCTTCTGCCCGTTCCCTTTGCGCTGTGGGGGCTGTGGCTCCTGGGCCGGGAGGCCCTTTCCCTGCGAGGGGAGTACGCCGCGTTCCTTCTGCTCTCCCTCGCGGGAGCGGGATCGAGTTTCATGCTGCCCTGCTCCTGGGACGAGCAGACCTACCAGCTGGCCGTGCCCCTGCGGATATTGCTGGAGTCCTCCTCCGGGCCTTTCCCGGACAATCCTTACTCCTATTACCCGGCGCTGACGGGAGGATTCTTCACCCGCCTCATCCGCCTGGGGGGACTGCAGACGCCCCGGATCGTGGTGAGCCTCATCACCCCGGTGCTGGTCCTCTCGGTGTGGAAGATGCTCCGGCGGTCCGCGGGTGTCCTCCCCGCCTGGCTGGGGGCGGCGGCCTTTCTCCTGTCTCCCCTGACCCTGGCCCTGAACCGGGGGACCTACGTGGAAAACTTCATCGCCCTCTTCACCCTGGCCGGGATCGCCGCCGCCCTGCGGCTCCGGGGGAAGGGGCTCGCGGGCGCTCTCGTCTGCGGCATCCTCGCCGGGGCCGCCGTGGCGGTGAAACCCACGGGAGCCGTGGGGGCGCTGGCCGTCGCCTGCGTCTTCGCCTGGTCCTCGTGGGGCGAATGGAAGAAATGGCTCGTTTTCGCGTTTTCCAGCTTCCTTTTCTGCTTCTTCTGGTATCTGCGGACCTTTTTGCTCACGGGCAGTTTCTTCTACCCCTACGCCCTCTTCCCCGTTCCGGGGAGCGTGGAGCATTTCCATTATCTCCTGGGGAGCGCCCGGTACGGCCTCGAAGGGGCTCCGGGGCTGCTGCTGAACTGGCTCTTCGTCGGGTTTTACGGAAAACTCTTCGACGGCATCGTCACGGGAGCGCAGTTCCCCTTCCTTCTCGTGTGCGCGGCGGCCGCCTGGTACTTTGGGATGAAAGAAGCGCCGGAAAAGCGCCGGAAGCTCCTTTTCTGCGCGTTGGCGGTGCTTCTGCCCGGCGCGCTGTGGTCGCTGTGCTTCCCTCAGAGCAGGTTCGTCATGCCCCTCCTCGCCCCCGTCGCCGCGGCGGGGGGCATCGCCCTCTCCCGGCTGCCCGGCAAAAGGTTCTGGTACGCGGGGACGGCTCTGCTGCTGGTCGGCGCGGCGTTTTTCCAGTCCTTCCCCCACCTGAAGCACTACTACGTCTGCTGGCGTCTCGCGGGGAAGGTGCACGACTCTCCCGGCCGGGCCCTGGCCTTTCTCACCCGCGACCCCGGCTATTTTCAGGCCATGGAGCGCCTGGCGGCCCTGACGCCGGAACATGCGAAGGTCCTGCTGCTCCTCGAGCGCCGGGGGCTCTACTGTCCCCGCTCCTGCCGTCTGGCGGTCCCCCGTTTCGAACCGACGCTCACGCCCGTTCCGGAAAATGCGGAAAAGCTGTTTGAAAAACTCCGGGCGTTTGATTATATTATGGTGGGAAGCACGACGCAGGATGTGGATCTGCAAAGCGCCAACGAGGAGGAGTGCAAACAGCTCCTCCTGCAGCTGGAGGAACTTTCGAATCGGGGGCAGCTGCAGGCTCTGCCCGGCCCCGGCTACAGGATATTGAAAGTCATCAGGGAGAAGTAAAAAATGAAACGTCCGAGTTTGTTTCTGTTCGCGGGGCTTCTGCCCCTGTTCGCCGCCGGAGCGGAAATCCCGGCCCCCGTCACCGACGTCATGATCTTCCGGAACGGGGACGCGGTGGTCCGGCATCAGGCCGACCCCAGGGGGGAAGGCACCTTCACCGTCCGGGGCAACTTCGCCCCCGTCGAGGGGACGCTGTGGGCTTCGCCCAATGTGTACCAGATCCGCAAGGTCCTGAGCAAGATCGAGAAGAAAAAGCCCGTCTCCCTGAACGACATCACGGGGACCTACAAGGGGCAGTTCGTCACGCTTCACCTGACCGATGAATTGGGCAAGGCGAGCAGCAAGGTGAGCGGCACCGTCCTGGACCTTTACACTCCGAAGCGGAAAGAGCTGGAAACGGCCAACGTCGCCTTCGTCTGGGACCAGATCGTCGCCATCAAATGCTCCGACGGCAAGGTCCTCGCCGTGAACCGGCACCGGATCACGGGGGTGGAGAGCGCTTCCTTGAAGATCGGCGAACGCACCGTCAAGGAGGAGCGGCAGGCGTGGGAGTTCACCATGGCGCCGAAAAAGGGCGGCAAGGCCGTCTTCGACTACATCAGCAGGAGTCTGAGCTGGGTCCCCGCCCTGAAGATGACCCTGCTCCCCGGAAAGAAGATGCTCCTGGATTTCGCCGCCGCCGTCTCCAATTCCGGGGATGATTTGGAAAATGTCGGCTGCATTCTGTGGGCTGGTTCCCCCAATCTGGTCAACGCGGGGCGCGTCAGCTTCATGAGCATTTCCAAACCGACCCCGGTCCAGCCCTTCCGGCCCATGTACCTGAGAAACGACGTCGCCATGAAGAGCGCGAGATATGCCGAAGCCGCTTACGCATCGGACGGCGCCTATGTTCCTTCCGCTCCCGGACTGAGCGGCAACATGGCTCCCTTCGATCTCGGGCACTTGACCCTCAGGAAGGGGGAGGCCCTGACCCGGCAGCTGGGGAGCGCCTCCGGTTCGTACGAGAATCTGGTCCGCTGGCGCATCGGCGCCCGGCACACCGACTCCGGCACCCGGGTGTGGCGCAACAACACGGACTACAACAACAAGCTCTGGGAGTGCCTGAGTTTCGCCAACCCCTTCAAGTATCCCATGCCCGACTGCGCCGTGGAGGTGGCCGACGGCTCCCGTGTGCTGGCTCAGGTCAAGGGCGAATGGGTCAATCCCGGCGAAAAGGCCGTGCTCGAAGTGGCCCGGTGTCAGGATGTTCGGGGCACCATCGTGGAGCGGGAAGTGCCCAGCTCCATCAAGGACCGGGGGCAGGGGCTCTTCCAGCAGATCACGCCCGCCAACGGGAGACAGCCCGCGGGCGGCCAGATCAACGGCTTCTGGTTCCGGGTCACCGACGTGGCCGGGACCCTGAAGCTGAAAAATTACCGGAAGGCCCCGGTGAAGCTGGTCATCGAACTGGATTACTTCGGGGAATTCGTTTCCGCTTCCGGCGAGCCGGAAAAGAAGCTCCTCAACCACGTGGGGACCCTCAACCCCAGGAACCAGCTGCGCTGGGAGCTGGAGATGAAGCCGGGGGAAAGCCGGGAATTCACCTACCGTTACAATGTGATCATCAGCCGCTGAAAGGGGGCTTCCGTGCTTGAAAAAGAGAGCTTCCCGGTGTATATTCTAACCATGCCGATCCAAAACCCAAAATAAGGAGCAAAGTAGAATCATGGCAGAAAAGATCAAAGTCGGTATTCTGGGACTGGGGCGTGCCGGAAGAGGGATGCACATGTCCGAAATGGGCCGTTATCCGGAGAAATTCGAGATCGTCGCCGGATGCGACATCGATCCCGACCAGATCGAGACCGCCAAAAAGGTCACTCCCAACGCCCGCTACTACACCGACATGAAGCAGCTTTTCGCCGATCCCGAGGTGGAACTGGTCACCGTCGCCACCCGCTCACTCGACCACGTGAACCATGCCCTCATGGCCTTCGAGGCGGGGAAGAAGGTCCTCTGCGAGAAGCCGGTGACCTCCTCCGTCGCCGAATTCGACCGTCTCTGGGCGGCGGAAAAGAGCCGTCCCGGCTCCATCTTCATCCGCCACAACCGCCGTTTCGAGGCCGCCTTCACCCAGATCCGGGACATCATCGCCTCCGGCAAGCTGGGCTGGGTCTACGAGATCAAGCTGGCCCGCAACAGTTTCCAGTGGCGCGCCGACTGGCAGACCTTCAAGGAGTTCGGCGGCGGCCAGCTGCTGAACTGGGGGCCCCACATCATCGACCACTCCCTGCGCTTCCTCGAATCCCCGGTGAAGTCCGTCTGGAGCAACCTGAAGCTGGTGGCCGCCCGCGCCGACGCCGAAGACCACATCAAGATCGTCTTCGAAGGCGAGAACGGCCGTATCGTGGATATGGAAATTTCCGGCGGCGTCGCCCTCGACGACCCGGTGTACGTGATCCACGGCACCCGCGGCTCCCTCGTCAGCTATGACGAACAGCGGCTGAAGCTGAAATACATGAATCCCGCCGTGCCCATCCCCGATTTCAAGTCGGATCCGGGCAATCCCAAGGGCTACGGCGCTCCCGCCAAGCCCGCCTGGGTCGAGGACGATCTTCAGGTGGCTCCCGCCAACGGCAACGACACCTACGTGATCTGGCGTGAACTCTACGCCGCGATCCGCGAAGGCAAGCCCTTCCCCATCAAGTTCGAAGAGGCCCGCGAAGTGGTCCGGGTCACCGAGCTGGTGCGTCAGGGCGCCATCGACAACGTCCGCGACAGGAAGTTCTGAACAACGTTTTTCGATTTCAAACCAAGGAAGACATCATCATGCAAGCTCCCGACACCCAACTGGCCGTGACCCTCTACAACCTGCGCGACTTCTGCAAGACCGAAAGCGACCTGGACCGCACTCTGGACAAGGTCTGCGCCATCGGTTATCAGGCGGTGCAGGTTTCCGGCGTGGCCCTCGACCCCAAGGTCATCAAGAAACAGCTGGACAAGCATAACCTCTTCTGCTGCGCCACCCACGAAGGACTGGGCGTCCTCACCGGCGATCTGGCCCCCCTCATCGACAAGATGCAGTGCCTCGAATGCGACTTCACCGCTCTCGGCTGCCCGCCCCAGACCTACATCAACAGCTACGCCATGACCTGCGAGCTCATCGACATCATGAGGAAGGCCGGGGGCGAATTGATGAAGCACGGGATCAGGCTCGGCTATCACAATCACGCCAACGAATTCCGGAAGCACCCCGAGACCGGGAAGACCATGCTGCAGACTTTCTACGAGCGCACCGCCCCCGGCGACGGGCTCCCCGCGGTCTTCGCCGAGATCGACGTGCACTGGGTCACCCGCGGCGGCGGCAGTCCCGTCCGCTGGATCTGGAACGTGAACGGCCGCATGCCCGTGGTCCACTTCAAGGATCTGGCCTTCTTCGAGGGCGAACCCCGGATCTGCGAAGTGGGCGAAGGCAACCTCGACTGGCCCGCCATCATCGACGCCTGCCGCGAGACCAACGTCCGCTGGTACTCCGTGGAGCAGGACACCGAGTGGCCCAACCGGGACATCTTCGAATCCATCAAAATTTCCTACAACAATCTCCGCGCCATGGGCGTGCGCTGACGGCGCCCCGAGCCCGGAAAGGTCCCGCCCATGATCGACTACGGCGAGGAAAAACAGACCTTCGGCGCGCCGAAGATAGATGTGGGGCCCGTCGCCCAGCTGCTGACGGCCCTCTATCTCGGCGGGGCCGTCGCGGCCTTTTTCGCGCCGCAGACGGTCTGTGACGCCCTCGCCCAGGTCAACGCCGAACTGCCCCGCAGGTTCTGGACGCTCCTGACGGGAACGTGGGTCTTCCCCGAATCCTTCGAGGAGTTCTCAAGAGTCCCCGCGGGCTTCTGGTTGGTGGTCACCTTTCTCCTGGTCTTCTTCGTGGTGCGTCCCGTGGAGCTGGTGTGGAAGGACAAAAAGGGATTTCTCCTCTTTCTGCTGGTCTCCATGGCGGGCCCGTCCCTCATCCTCTGGGCCCTCGACCCCGCGGGGCGGGAGGCGGCGGCCAGCTGGCCCTTCTGGTTCAGCGCCGCTTCCGGTCTGGCGGCGGTGTTTTTCAGCCGCCGCCGTCTGGCGGTGGGGAGCCGGAGCGTTTCCCAGAGCTTCTTCTACACCGCCGTGCCCCTCGTTGCCGCCGCTTCGAGCTTTTTCAACGGCAGTTTCGTGCGCGGCGGACTTTACCTGCTCAGTGCGCTCCTGGGGGCGCTCTGGGGCTTTCTGGTGCTTTGCCGGGAACGGTCCCGCACGAAAAACGCCGATCCAACACAGGAACATTGATCAATGGAACTCAAATTCTACAATACGCTGACCCGCACCCTCGAGGTCTTCAAGCCTATAAAGGAGGGGCAGGCGGGACTTTACACCTGCGGGCCCACGGTCTACAACTACGCCCACATCGGGAATTTCCGGGCCTACGTCTTCGAGGATCTGCTCCACCGGGTCCTCGAGTACGCCGGGTACAAGGTGACGCAGGTGATGAACCTGACCGACGTGGACGACAAGACGATCCGCAACTCGCGGGCCGCCGGGATCCCCCTGCGGGAGTTCACCGCCAAGTACAAGCAGGCCTTCTTCGAGGACATCAAAACCTTGAACATCACCCCCGCCGCCGTCTACCCGGCGGCCACGGATCACATCAACGAGATGATCGCCTTGATCCAGGTGCTCATGGACAAGGGAATCGCCTACCAGTCCAACGACAAGAGCGTCTATTTTTCCATCGCCAAGTTCCCCTCCTACGGCAAACTGGCCCACATCGACCGGGAAAACCAGCGCGCCGGGGTCCGCATCGACGCCGACGAGTACGCCAAGGATTCCGTGGCCGATTTCGCGCTGTGGAAGGCCCGTGACGAGGCCGACGGCGACGTCTGGTGGCCCAGTCCCTGGGGCGAAGGCCGTCCCGGCTGGCACATCGAATGCAGCGCCATGTCCATGAAGTACCTGGGCGAAGCCTTCGATCTGCACACGGGGGGCGTGGACAACATGTTCCCCCACCATGAGGACGAGATCGCACAGAGCGAGAGCGTCACCGGGAAAAAGTGGGTCAACTGCTGGCTCCACTGCGAACACCTGATGGTGAACAACACCAAGATGTCCAAGTCTCTCGGCAATTTCTACACCCTGCGGGATCTGCTCGAAAGGGGCTATACGGGCCGCGAAGTGCGCTGGGTCCTCATCGGGACCCACTACCGGAAGAAGCTGAACTTTTCTCTCGGTGCGCTGGATCAGGCACGGGAGACCTTGGGCCGCTTCGGGGCCTTCTTCACCCGGATGAAGGGGATCGGGCAGGCCGGGGACGGCAGCGAGATCCGGGAACTTCTGGACCGGACGGGCGGGCAGTTCCGCGCGGCCATCGCCGACGACCTCAACTCCGCCGGTGCGGCGGCGGCGCTCTTCACGCTGGTCCGCGACGGCAACCGTCTGGCCGATGCCGGAAGTTTGAGTGCCGCCGGGGCGAAGGCCATTCTGGAGCAGTGCCGGGATTTCGACCGGATCTTCGGGTGTCTCGCGGTGGATGAAGCCCCCGCCGCCGAAGCGATCCCCGCCGAAGTTGTCGCATTGGCCGAGGAGCGCGCTCAGGCCCGCAAGAACAAGGATTGGGCCGAAAGCGACCGTCTGCGCGACGCCATCAAGGCGGCGGGATACGCCGTCGAAGATGCGCCGGGAGGCGTCTGGAAACTCAAGAAACTTTGAAAAACTATTTCCGTTTGGCTCGCTTCAGGGCCGCGGAAAAGTCCTCATCCTCCGGTTCCGCCGCGGATTCTTGCGGCGGGACCGTTTCTTTTTCTTTCGGGACTTCGGGTTTCCGCCGGATCCGGGGCCTGGGGCGCGCGGGGAGACGTCCGAAGCGGGGCAGGGTGAAACGGAACTCGAGTTTCGGAAGTTCCCAGCCGAACCGGCGCAGGGCCGCCTGAAGCAGGATCAGCACGATCGCCGTGCCGAGGAGAAAGTTGACGCAGGAACGCTTTTCCTGCTGCCGGGGCATGTACTCCCAGATGTCGGGGAAGGCGCTTCTCACCCGCCCCCCCGTCAGGCGGACCAGGGGAACGATGTCCCGCTCCCCGTCGTCGGTGAATTCGGGGCTGATGCTCCGCACGGCGGGGGGCAGGGCGATGGGGGCGCTCCCGCACCCTTCCACGGCCCCCGTGACGATGCCCCCCGGAGGAATGGCCGCTCTGGCGCTGAGCCGATCGGGCCCCGTCCAGCGGAACACGGCGGTCCGGGACTCCACCTTGCCCTCCGGCGTCAGGATCAGCAGCGTCAACCGGGGCGGCGTGTCGAAGGGATCGCTCCCGCGTTCCGGATCGAGAGCCGTTTCCGCCAGAAATTCCCCTTCGCGCATGTCCGACGTGATGAGGAAGTCGGCTCCGTTCCGCCCATGGGGCATGGAAACGTACCGGGCGAGAAAGGCCAGCAGCCGGGGCAGCCGGGGATCGGAAGCGAACTTGCCCGTGAAGGCTCCGTCCGCTTCGATGTTGAGCGCGGCGCTCCGGCCCAGCCCGGCGAAGCCGATGATCGCGAGGGGAGCGTCGTCCTCGTCGTCGGTGCTCAGGAGGACCGTGCTCTTTTCCCTGGGGAAGGAGAGGTTGAAGCCGCCGCACTCCATCGTCCCGGTGAACCCTTCTCCGCTTGCGGCCGCGGCCGCCGCCGGCGTGAAGCGGCCGCGGGTTTCCCCCTTCTTGAAGGAGTTGCGCACCATGACGAAGGTGTCTTCGGCGAAGATCCGGGGCAGTTCATCCGCCCGGTCGGAAAAGTAACAGCGCCCCCCGCCCAGCCGGGCGATCTCCCGCAGGAGTTCGGCGTCGGAATCGGTCTCCGACCCCAGCCCCACCACGCTGACGGTGATGCCCGCCTTGGAGCTTTTGGCCAGCAGTTCCCGGTAGTCGCCGGGCTGTTCCGCGTCGGCTGCGTCCGCGAAAAGGAGCAGATGGCGCACGGTCGCCTGCGATCTCAGCAGTTTTTCGATGCCGTCGTGGAGCGCCTTGTCCACGAAGATGCCGCCCCCCATGGATTCGATGGCGAGAATTTTCCCCGGCGCGTCGGCGAGCTCCTTTTTCGGGGCGAGGGGGACCACGTCGTGGACGGAACTGTCCACCGCCGTGAGGCCGAATTCGTCCTCCGGCGAAAGCAGCTCGAAACTCGCCACCGCGGCCAGATTGGCCATGGACATCTTGGTCACGCCGTCGATGGAAACGGCCATGCTCCCGGAGCGGTCCAGCGCCACCATGACCGCCGAGCGGTTCCGGCGGATCTCATGCTGTTTTTCCATGGAGGCGGGCAGCACGTCCCCCAGGGGCGAACGGAACCAGCCGCCCACGGCGAAACTGGCCATGCCCCCCGTCATCAGCACCCCCAGCCGCCCCTTGCGGACCAGCTCCGCCGCCAAGCGGTTGACCGCGCTCGGTACGGCGGAACAGGGCACGTTTTCCAGAATGAGGGCCTGACAGGCGCTCAGGGCTTCGGGAGTGAGGCGCTCCGGGGTGAGCACATCCGGTTCGAATCCGGAGTTCTTCAGCAGTTTCGCCAGATTGCCGGAAACGGAATTGGTGACGAGGAGCAGCCGCTCCTTCCCGGTGATCCGGACGAAGTGCCGGGCCGTGTTGTTTTCGGGGATCGTGTCACCCTGGGGCGGCAGCAGTTCCATATCGTAGGCGGCGGTGCCGCTGCGTTCCTCCCGATCCCGCCAGAAACAGCGGTTTTCCCCCTCGCGGAGCGACAAGGTCCGCTCCTGCCAGGGGCCCTTGTTCCGGCGGATCCGGCAGCGGACCTTGGCGGCGAAGGGGGCCCGGATCCGGCAGGAGATGGTGTAGTGTTCTCCCGGAGCGGCGGATGCGGGGCCTGAGACGTTCGTGATGGCGAAATCGGCGGTGTCTTCCCGCTTCAGGGGCAGAAAGTCCACGGCGATGTTCCGCATGGCCGCGGCGGTGAAAAGATCGTCGGGGGGCGGGCCGTTCCACCGGCCGTCGGAAATGAGGAGGATCCGTCCGGGCCGGTCCCGCGGGATCTGCCCCAGCCCCTGCGTCAGGGCCTCCGCAAGGTCGGTGGCGTCCCGGTTCCGGGGCGGGGAAGCGAAGCCGTCGAAGGCTCCTTCGGAAGGCGCCCGTTCCAGTACGCTTTCCCCGGCGAAGGCGAGGACCCCGAAGCGGGCGTCCGCGGGACGTTTGGCGTTGATTTCCCGGATCGTCCGGATCATCCGTTCGCCGCTGCCCGGCGGCATGGAAAGGCTCCGGTCGCAGAGGATCATCAGCGTCCCCCGTTTTTCCGGGAACCGGATCCCCATCCCGGCCAGCGCCAGAGTCAGGATCAGGAAGATGAGGCCCTGCAGCACGTTGGCCGTCCGGGATCCGAAGGGCCGGAAGGCCAGATACGCCCCCAGCACCAGGAGCAGCAGGAGCCACAGGGGCTGTTCGAAATAGATCATGACTTCCTCCTTGCGGCAAGGAACTGTTCCAGCATGAGGAGCGCCAGCGCGCCCGCGATGAAGAACATGGTCCACAGTTTGCGGCTCAGGTTCTGTTCCAGTTCCGTCAGCTTGCAGCGCCGCAGGGAGGTCCGGCAGGACGTCAGGTCCGAAAGGACCGTCACCGCCGGGTTGACCGCCGCAAGTCCGCTTCCCGAAGGGGCGGAAAAGCGGTAGAGGCCGGGCCGGTTCACTTTGAGGGCGATCCTGCCTCCCGCCCCCGTCAGTTCCAGATCCCCTTCCGGGCCCTTGCAGGCGACCTTTTCCTCACTCTTTCCGGTGCGGAATACGAGAGTGTCGCCCGCGTGGTACATCCGGTGTTCCGGCCCCGGCCGCAGGGCCCGGAACCGGGCGGCCAGATTGCAGAAAAGCCCCGGCCAGAAGGGCAGCGAAGTCACGTTCGAGTGGGGGAATGAGAGGTTGAAATGGATCCGGCAGGAGCACGGGCCGGTCTTTTCCTCCGAGATGACGGGCGCCTGGGAGGAAAAGAGGATCCCCCGGCCCGGCAGGGCGATCTCGCCGAATCGGCTCCAGGCAAGTCCGCTCGTCGAAAGGCCCCGTGCGAGGGGCGAGTGGTTTTCCAGCGCGGGCGCGAGCTCCTCCCCCGCAACACTCTTCCCCTGATGAAAGATGACCTTGCTTTTCCCTTTTCCCTTCCGGGGATCCCCGGTGAAGAGCACTTCGGGAAGGGCCGAGCCCGCAGCCGGGCGGAAATCGGGATCGTTCCGGAGCACCAGCTCCAGAGCCCGTTCCACCGGAGCGGGGAGATTTTCGAGCGCATAGGTGACGGGGGCCGTGTCTTCGGGCAGGAGCCGCGCGGTGTCGTCGAAACCCAGCAGGTCCCCCGGCGTCTTCAAGGCGACGGTGACGGGCCCGCGGGCATCGGGACAGCCGAAGCGGAACAGTTTGCGTTCGCCGCCTCCGATGGTGAAGGTACGACGCAGAAAGTTCCCCGCCCGCAGCTCGGACTTGAGGGCTCCGGAGGAAAAATTCTGCACTTCGATCAGGGCCCGGCCGTCGGCGTACCGGGCGTTGACGATGGCCAGATTGGGGCCGGGGATCCCTGCGCTCAGGCAGGTGACGCCGGGGAGCTCCCCGGCGAGGGGACGGTCGGTCACCACGATGACTTCGCTTCCCGGACAGCGCATCTTTGCCAGGGCGATGGCCTGCTCGGCCCGGAATTCGGGCTCATCCCCGCGCCAGAGCTTCTTCAGATCGGGATCGGGCCCCTGCACGTTCAGCGCTTCCGTCGCCGTTCCGCTCCGGAACCACATGATCTTTCTGCCGGGGAAGGTCTTCAAGTACCGGGCGAGCATTTCTTTCGCCCGCAGCCGCACGGCGGGAGTCATGGCGTAACTGTCGTTCAGGATCACCGCCGCGGGGGGAAAACGGTCCTTCCCGACGGTGAAGAACGCGGCCCCGGCGCAGGCCAGGAGCACGAGCGCCGCCGCCAGCAGAAAGAAGCCCAACGGCGGACACTTCAAAAGGAACCGGGGCGAACCGCTCGCCTCGCCGGAGGAACTCCCCCACAGGAAGAGGGCGGAAGTGAAGAAGGGCTTTGCCTTCCGGCGGAAAAGGTAGATGAGCAGCAGCACCGGCACGGCGGGCAGGAAAAGGAAAAAGAGCGGTGTGAGCCATCCCCAGATCATTGCAGAAGCCCTCCCCGGCAGAAAGGCGTCATGTCCCAGCTCCCCGTCAGCTGCGCGGCATCGAACGTGAAGAAGAGGGCCTGATACGAGGAACAGCTTTCCTCCCATTTCCTCCTGAAGTTTTCCAGATTGTTCCGATAGCGGCGCAGCAGCTCTTCACCGGCTTCGATGCCTTTTTCCTCCTCCGTTTCCGGATCGGTCAAAGTCACCAGCCCGGAGAGGACGGGATCCAGTTCCTCGTGACCCAGGATCTGGATCACCGCCGCCGCGCCGGGGGCGAGGAGCCGGAGCACCTTTTCGGGGAGCTCCTCGAAGAGCAGGTCGCTGATGAGGATGCGCATCCCCTGCCGGAAAAATCCCGGCGCCGCGAGATTCAGGGTCTCCGGGGGATTGCTCCGGGAGCCCGTGTCGGGCAGTTCCCACGCGGGGGGATCGGCGGCGGGCTCGATTTTCCGCACTTCGTCGTGGAGCGCCCAGACGTGGAGCGAGAAGCCGGAAGCCGCCGCACTGCGGGCGAAGACCGCTCCCAGCCCCGCCGCCGCTTCCATCTTGTGGTAGAAGGACATGGAGTCCGAACAGTCCAGGATCAGATCGCAGCGGGGATCGGTCTCCCGCGCGAACTGCCGCACCATCAGCTGGTCGTTCCGGGCGAAAAGCCGCCAGTCCACGCGGCGCAGTTCGTCCCCTTCGCGGTAGGCCCGGTAGTCGGCGAACTCCGTGGCGCCGCCGGCCTGGCGGCCCGTGCGGCGGCCGTCGAAACTGCCGGGGCAGACGGGAGGCGTCAGCTTCAATCCGGAGCATTTCGTCAGCGCGGCATTTATGGCTTGGGTCAACTCTTTTCTCATGATGGAAACATAAGATAGCACCTGAACGCTCTTTTTTCAAGCATCGCAGAAGTGGAGAAAACGCAGCGTCTTGAGACCGTCGAACCAGACGTGGAAGGCCCGGAGCCGCCGCGAAGGGGGCGTGTTCCGGCGGATCCCCGGCCAGACTTCGAAGAAGCGCTCCTTTTGCAGGAAGGCGTCTTCCGGCAGGGCCGGGGCGTCGCAGTCGAGGGCATCTTCCGAAAGGGCGGCCAAGAGGAGCCGGAGCCGGGCGAAGGCGGCGTCGGAAATTTCCGGCAGAAACTTCCCCTCCATCAGCTCCCGGACCGCCCGGCCCGTGCCGAAGGGCGTCCGGCAAGAGAGCCGCGGCGAGGGGTGGACCAGCACTTTGGGGAGCCGGGCCACGCCCGCCGTCTTTGCCAGCTCCTGAAGAAAATAAAAATCTTCGCCGGCCCGCCGCACCTTCATGCCGCCGCACCGGATATAGGCTTCACCCCTCACGGCGAAGGCCGATCCCACCGAATGGAAGGCGTAGGGGGAGCCGCACTCTTCCAGACGGTCCACGTATCGGTCGAGGTAGGCTTCGTAGCGCCGGATGGCCGCTTCCTGTTCCGGCGTCTCCCCGGTCCTGTGGCGGTAGCCGATGGTGACGCCGCCCGCCTTGTTCCCGGCGAGGAATTCGGCCGTTTCCGCGAAATAGTCCGGCTCCACCGTGGTGTCCGCGTCGAGGGAAAAGAGGAGCGCGTCGGGGACCGCTTCGCAAGGGAGGTTTTGCAGGAAGGAATCCATGCCCAGTTTGCGGGCCGCGCCCACGCCCCCTTCCAGATCGGGGGCGTAGAGAAAGAGGAGGTTTTCGAAGCCGAATTCCCCCGATTCGAGCCGCTCCAGCAGTTTCGATGACTCCGCCGGGTCTTCCCCGCGGGGGAAATTGACCACGAGCAGAACAGAGGTGGAAAAGGGGGCCCTTCCGGCCGCGATCTTCAGGGAAGAAAGCGTTTCGCCGATGCAGGCGTTCTCGTTGTAGCAGGGGATAACCGCGCAGACGCGGCAGCCGGAAGGGATCCGCAGCGCGGGCGCGGGGTGGCGTCGTCGGTACTTCTCTATGTCACGGACGGTCAAGGATGAACTTTTCCCAGGGGATTTCCAGCTTGGCGCCGTGGTGGATGACCGCGTCGAGGGTCAGGAGCAGCGGGTAATCCGCCAGATCGGCCTTGCCTTGGGCGGCCAGCTTGCGCAGGCTGTCGGACATGGCCTTGGCGATGGCCACGGACTCCAGCGTGACCCCCGCGAGGACCTCTTTCGCCTGGGCGTAGGATTTCCCCCGGCCCAGCAGGATCCCCAGCTTGCGGGTGCGGCCGCCGAAGACGGTGACGTAGAGGTCTCCCGCCGCCAGCATGATCGCGTCGGGGTCTCCCCCCATCAGCTTCAGCAGACGGCCCGTTTCGCGGACGCTTTCGCCGAAGAGCGCCGCCTGGGGATTGTACTTTTCCTGTCCGCCCAGGCCCACGATCATCTCGTTGGCGCCGATGGCCGTGGAGACGGCGGCGGCGAAGACGTTTTTCATGGCCACGGCGGTTTCCACGCCCCGGATGTCCGTGGAACAGCTGATATGGTAGTAATCGGTCGCGAGACAGTTGCGGAGCGTACGGAGTGTTTCGAACTCCTTCCCGCAGAAGGTGACGCAGGTGTGGCGACGGTCCGCCAGCTCATAGCTGGTGCAGGGCCCGCCCACGGCGTTGAAGGAGATGCTGCGCGTTTTATCCCGGCGCGTCAGGTATTCGGGGAACGTTTCGGGGATCCCTTCTTCCGTTTCCCGCAGCCCCTTGGTGATGGAAAGGACCACCGCCTTTTCCGGCAGCCGGGGCAGGATGTAATCCGCGAACCACTCCACGCCGAAACTGCTGACGCCGCCGATGAAGAAGTCGGTTCCCTCCATGGCGGCGGGAAGATCTTCGATCTGGAAATAGCGGATCCCCGGAGGCAGCGTCCGCTTCATGTTGGCGTGGCAGTCGTCCTTCTTCAGCCTTTCGACGATCTCCCGGTCGAGGGGAGTCCCCACGATGCGCACTTCGTGCCCGTTGTCCCGGAGCGGAAAACTCATGGCCGACCCCATCATGCCGGCGCCGATGATCGTGAATACACTCATGGTTCACCTGAAAATTTCGGTTTTGAAGACGAAAAACGCCGCATCCTTGCTCTTCCAGGCATTGCTCTGGAATCCGGCTTTGCGGGCGAGGAAATCCAACGTGGTTTCCCGGTCCCAGCCCTGTTCCGTCGCCACCTGGGGCAGGAAGAGGGCCCGGCGGCCGAAAAGGGAGAGAATGATCCCGTGTTCGCCGGGGACGAAGTGTTCCGGGCCGGGAATGGGCTCCGGCGGGCCCATGATCGAAAGTTCCAGCTCCGTCCGGGGAAATTCATCCGCGGAAAGCGGCTGGAATCTGGGGTCGCCGAAGGCCGCGTTCAGGGCGTTCCGGCGGAGATTCGCCCCCAGCGTCTCGAAGGGCTCCACACTGCCGATGCACCCCCGGAGCTCGCCGTCGAGCTGCAAGGTGACGAAACAGCTCCCCGGAGCGTCGAGGGCGGGGATGTTTTCGGGCAGGGCCGGCGGGGCCGTGCCCGCCAGTTCCGCGCCGATGACCGCCCGTGCGAAGATGCACAGGGCCCGGCCTTCGGCGGGGGATATGGGAAACTCCGGCACCTTCACTTATCCTCCAAGTTGCAGATGCTGCAGTTGTGGCAGTCCAGCCCGGCGGGGGGAACGTAAAGTTTCCCGGCCTTGATGGCCGCCCGGCGGGCGAAGTAGTTCTTCGCCGCGAGAATGATCCCCACGATGATGAAGGCTCCGGGAGCCGCCGACATCAGCAGGAAATCGGTGGTCCACGCGGTGATGATCTTCACTTCGAAGATGGAGCCCGAACCCAGGAATTCCCGGAGCGCGCCCAGCATGGTCAACGCCAGGGTGAACCCCAGCCCCATGCCGATGCCGTCGAAAACGGAGCGCACGGGGCCGTGCTTCGAGGCGAAGGCTTCGGCCCGGCCCAGCACGATGCAGTTGACCACGATCAGGGGGATGAAGATGCCCAGGGCGTTGTAGATGGCCGCGGGCGCGTAGGCTTTCATCAGCATGTCGATGACCGTCACGAAGGTGGCGATGACCACGATGTAGACGGGGATCCGGATCTTTTTGGGTACGATGCCCGCGATGCACGAGATCACCAGATTGCTGCCGCAGAGTACGCACATGGTGGCGATGCCCATGGCGAAGCCGTTGGCGGCGGAACTGGTGGTGGCCAGCGTGGGGCAGGTCCCCAGCAGCAGCACCAGAACGGGGTTTTCCTTCCACAGCCCCCGGATCAGATCCTTGATGGCGTCCTTCATTATTTGCCTCCCTTCAGAAATTCAGCTTTGTGCGCGGCGAGGGTTTTGCCCGCCTCGGAGACCGCGTTCAGCACGGCTCGCGAGGTGATGGTGGCGCCGGTGACGAAGTCGAAATCGCCGCCGTCCCGTTTGACCTTCCAGGAAGCCGCCGCCGGAACGGTCTTGCCTTTGAACTGGTCCAGTCTCGGATTGGGGGGCAGTCCCGCCGGGGCGGGCTCGAAGAAGTTGAAGATGGTCTTGCGGAATTTGCGCTCGCAGACCTTGCTCCCCAGACCGGGGGTCTCCTTGTGCGAAGTCACCAGCACGGCCGTGATCGTTCCCTCCGGGGTGAATCCCGCCATGATCTCCACGGGGCCGCCGTAGCCGTCGGGCGAAGCGGTCTTCACGGCGAAACCCGTGACTTTGCCCTTCTGCCGGAAAGGCATGATCTCGGCCTTCCAGCCCGCGGGCGTCGCGAACTTTTTCGCCTCCTTGTCGGGCGCGTTGTCGAAGTCGGGCAGCGCGAGCTGCTTCAGCGACAGCTGCATGGTCTTTTTCTTCATTTCGGCGATGGGCTTGGCGGTCAGCTGCGAGACCAGCGCCAGCACCAGCGCGGAGATCAGGGCCGTGATGCCGAGAAAGACCCCCAGCACCACCACATTTTCGTTTTCACGGAGATTTTTCATTTCACTTCGCCTCCTTGCGCGCCACGCAGCCGAAGGGCTTTCTGGTGCACCAGCGGTCGATGAGGGGCACCAGCGCGTTCATGAAGAGGATGGAAAAACTGACCCCTTCGGGGTAATTCCCCCAGATCCGGATGACCGAGGTGATGATCCCGCAGCCGCAGGCGAAGACCACGCAGCCCCAGTTGGTGATGGGAGAGGTCACCATGTCGGTGGCCATGAAGATCGCGCCGAGGAGCAGTCCGCCCGTGAGGAGATGGAAGAGGGGCGGCGGCGTCACGCCGGGGAAGAACCAGTTGATCGCCCCGGTGATGATGCAGACCGTTCCCGCGAAGCAGACGGGGACCCGCCAGTTGATGAGCTTGAAGATCAGCAGCAGCACGAAGCCCAGCAGCAATGCCGGGACGCAGGTCTCGCCGATGCATCCGGGCCGGACGCCGAGGAAGTAGGCTTTGAGCTGCGCCGGCGTGTTGACGCTGTCGAAATTGCGCATGGCCCGGGCGGCGGCCTGACGGCTCTTTTTCGCGTCCAGGACTTTGGGCGTGGCGGACATGATGCTCAGGGGAGTGGCGCAGGTGACGCCGTCGAGCTTGCCTTCCTTCACCTTCGGCATGGCCGAAGCACCGAAGAAGACTTCGGCCTGAGGATAGCTCTTGTCCATGCCGCGGGGCGGGGTCCACATGGTCATGGCGGCGGGGAGCGCGATGAGGAGTCCCACACGGGCCACGACGGCGGGGTTGAAGGGGTTGCAGCCCAGACCGCCGAAGACCTGCTTGGCCAGCCAGATGGCGAGAAAAGCGCCGATGACGGGCACGTAAAGAGGAATGGCGGGAGGCAGGTTCAGGGCGAGGATGATGCCGGTGACGGCGGCGCTCAGGTCGCCTACGGCGGGCATGACGGGCCGTTTGGCCAGCGCGCACCAGAGCGCTTCCGCCGCCACGCAGGCGACGGTGGTGATCAGGATGACCACAGCGGCGCGGGTCCCGAAAAGCCAGATCCCGGCGGCGACGGCGGGGAGCAGGGCGATGATGACCTTGAGCATGATCCCCCGGACATTTTCCCCGGCGGAAAGGTGGGGCGAACTGCTCAGAACCAGCTTTTCTCCGGAGGGGAGCCGGAGTTCTTCCGAACTGTTTTCACTCATTTATGGTCAATTCCTTTTGTTGTTGGCTTGGGCTTGCTTGGCTTTCCGGATCTCCGCCTTGGCCCGGCGGAGCAGCTGGACCAGGGGCCGGTGGGCGGGACACATGTAGGCGCAGGCCCCGCATTCGAGGCAGTCCATCACATGGTTGGCGGCGGCCAGATCGAAGCGCCGGCCCTCGACCGCGGTGCAGATCGTGCAGGGCAGGAGCCGCATGGGGCAGGTGTTCACGCACCGGCCGCAGCGCAGACAGGGGGTGGATTCGAAGTTCAGGGCCTTGCTCACGGGGAGCAGCAGGATCCCGGAGCTGTTCTTGGCCACGGGCACGTCGAAGGACTTCTGGGCGAAACCCATCATGGGGCCGCCCAGGATCAGCTTGCCCGGCTCCTCGGTGACGCCGCCCGCCCACTTGATGACTTCGATGACGGGGGTCCCGATCTTCAGTTTGAAGTTTCCGGGCTTTTTCACCACTTCGCCCGTGACGGTGGTGATGCGCTCCACCAGAGGGATCCCCAGCACCACCGCTTCGAAGATCGCGGCGGTGGAGCCGGCGTTCATGACCACGCAGCCCGCGTCGGCCGGAAGTCCGCCCGAGGGGACGGTCCGGCGCATGATGGCGCTGATGAGCTGTTTCTCGGAGCCCTGCGGATAACAGACTTTCAGGGGGGCGACCTTGACGCCGAAATCCCCGGCGCAGGAGTTCAGCGAGACGATGGCGTCGGGCTTGTTGACTTCGAGGCCGATGATGATGTTCGTCACGTTGAGGATCCGCCCCATGATGGCCGCGCCTTCGACCACCTTTTCCGGATGCTCCGCCATCAGATGATGGTCGGCGGTGAGGTAGGGTTCGCACTCCGCCCCGTTGACGATGACCGTGTCGACGGTCTTGCCCGGCGGGATGGAAAGTTTCACGTGAGAGGGGAAGGCGGCGCCGCCCATGCCCACGATCCCGGCCTCCCGGACCCGGTCCAGCAGGACCTTGGGATCGGTCTTGCGCCAGTCGAGGGGCTCGAAGGGGGGCTCGCCCTGATCGTAGCCGTCGGCGGCGATCTCAATGGCTTTGGCGGGGATCCCCATGGGGCCGGGGATGTCCACGATGCCCTTCACTTCGCCGCTGGTGGGGGAGTGGAGATTGGCGGAAACGAAGCCGTCCGCCTCGGCGATCAGCTGATACTTCTTGACCTTGTCGCCCTTTTCCACCTTGGGCACGGGGGGCTTGCCGGCGTTTTCGGCGATGGGGACCCGGTAGGTTTCGAGAAGGGGCGCTTCGACCACGGGGGAGGCGGCGGTGAGGCTCTTGCCGTCGCACTCGGGGTGCATGCCGCCTTTGAAGGTTCTGATGGTGCTCATATCTTACTTGTTCTCCCAGGCTGGATCGTTGGTTTCGATGTCGTGGTGTCTCGCCGCCGTCAGCAGTGCGCCGGTGGGACACTTGACTTCATCCACATCGGCGGCCGTGGGCAGGTCGGCCGCATCGTAGTTGACCGACGCGAGAGTCCCGTTGACCTGGAACTTTTCGGCATCGAATCTGGCGCACTTGCGGCAGCCGATGCAGGCCACCTTGCAGTACTTGCGCTTTTCGGGCCCCTTCTCGGGGGAGTTGCAGTAGACGTGGGCTTCGGAGTCCGCGGCCACGAGGGCGATGACGCCGCGGGGACAGGCTTCCACGCACTTGCCGCATCCCACGCAGAGCTCCTGATGGATCAAGGCCAGATTGTTGACGATCTCGATGGCTCCGAAGGGGCAGACGTTGACGCAGCTGCCCAGTCCCAGACAGCCGTAGCGGCACCCTTTGGGGCCGCCTGCCACCAGCGAGGCGGCGGCGCAGTCGGCGACGCCGTTGTAGTGGAGGTGGCGCGTGACTTGCAGCGTGTCTCCGCCGCAGCGGGCCACGGCCCGTTTCTTCCGTCCGCCCGCCGTGGCGGCGATGCCCAGCGCCATGGCGATGGCGTTGATCTGTTCCTGGCTGGAAACGGGGCATTTGGAGGGGGGATTTTCACCGGAAACCACCGACTTGGCGAAGTCGGCGCAGCCGGCCTTGCCGCAGCCGCCGCAGTTGGCTCCGGGGAGCAGTTCCTGAACCAGTTCCACCCGCGAGTCTCCGGGCGTCCGGAAGATCCGGGCGAAAAGTCCGATGATCACGCCCAGCAGGAGTCCCGTGACTCCCATGAGCAGCAGTGCGCCTGTCAACGTATTCATAGCAGCAGCAAAGTCCTTTCTTTGTTCGTCAGCAGAGTCCGGCGAAGCCCACGAAAGCCATGGCGAGGATCCCGGCGGTGATCAATGCGATGGGCGTACCCTGGAAGGCCTTGGGCGGCGTGGCGAGTTCCAGTCTTTCGCGCAAACTGGCGAAAAGCAGCAGCGCCAGCGCGAAACCGATGCCCGAGAAGCAGCCGAAGATGGTGGCGTCGAGGACGGACCTGCCTTCGTTGAAGTTCAGCGTCGCGGCGCCGAGGACGGCGCAGTTGGTGGTGATGAGGGGCAGATAGATGCCCAGCGCCTGATAGAGGCCGGGGGTCAGCTTCTGCATGATGATCTCGATGATCTGCACCAGTGCGGCGATGACCAGAATGAAGACCAGCACCTGCAGGAAGGTCAGGTCGATGACTTGCCCGCAGCAGGTGAATTTCAGCAGGCAGTTGTAGATCAGCGCCGTACAGGCCGAGGCGATGGTCATGACGAAGATCACCGCGCCGGACATGCCCATGGCCGTGCTCAGCCGTTTGGAAACGCCCAGAAAGGGGCAGATCCCGAGGAAGCGGGTCAGCACGAAGTTGTAGACCAGCGCCGCTCCGATGGTCAGTTCGAGGTATTTCATATAAGCAGCCCTTCTCCTTTTTTTCGAGTGTTTCGGCTAATATAGCAGAAAAACGGTGCTTTGTCAAGTCTTTTTACAATCTTTTCCGCGATGAAGATCCCGCTTCCCCCGCCGGGAGGGGGCTTCCGCCGGGACCGGGGATCCCCGGTTTCGGCTTCCCGCGGACTTGAAAAACGCCTTTTCGGGTGTATATTAACAAATATGCGAAAAATCCGCATCAGGAAAATCTTTGCCGGAGGAACATCATGAGAGCCTTTTTCGACCGTTTTCGCCGTATCCTGTGGTACAGCGCCAAGCGTTACGCCGCGGACGATCACAGTCAGCGGGCCGTCGCCCTTACCTACTACACCGTTTTCGCCATCGTGCCCATGGCGGCGCTGCTCTTCGGCATCGCCAAGGGGTTTTCCCTCGACGAAAGGCTCCGGGCGGAACTGAGCCGCCAGCTCGCCCAGCACCAGGAGGTCCTGTCGTGGGTGTGCAAGTTCGCCGACACCACGTTGAAGCAGGCTCAGGGCGGCATCGTGGCCGGCGTCGGCGTCATCGCCCTGATCTGGACCGTGCTGCGTCTGGCTTCCAATGTGGAAAAGGCCTTCAACGACGTGTGGGGCCTGCCCGCCCGCAAGAATCTGCTCCGGCGCTTCAGCGATTATCTGGCGCTGATCCTGCTCACGCCTCTTGCGCTGGTCATCGTAGGCGCTTCCGGCGCGGCGCTCCGGAGCCTTTTCAACCGGCTCGCCGGCGCGGCTCCGGGGCTGGGGTCGGCATTGCCGCTTATCTTCACGCTGGCGGCGGACTTCTGTCCGCTGTTTATCGCGGTGGTGGTCTTCACGCTGATTTACAAGTGCGCGCCCAACACCCGCGTGAGGTTCTCGAGCGCCCTTTTCGCCGGCATCGTCGCCGGTCTGCTTTTCCAGATACTGCAGGACGCCTTCCTCTTTCTGCAGGTCAACATCTTCAAGTACAACCGGATCTACGGGACCTTCGCCGTGCTGCCCCTCTTCCTGGTGTGGCTCCAGTGGTCGTGGCAGATCGCCCTTTTCGGGGCTGAGATCGGCTTCGTGGTCCAGAACATCGACACGGGCATCTTCGACATGAAGGGGAATTTCCGCTCCGGGATGCGGATGCGCCGGGTGAACCAGCTGGCCTGCGCCGCGCTGATCTACCGTCATTTCGACGAGGGCGCAGGCGAAATGTCCCTGAACGATCTGGCAAAGCTGCTGAATCTGCCTGTCCCCATGCTCGAATCCCAGATCCGCGAGCTGGTGGACTGCCGCGTCATCCATCAGCTCGCGGGGGAGAACTGCCCCGCTTACGCGCCCGGATTCCCCACCGAAAGTTACACCGCTTCGGACTGCCTGCGGGGACTGGACCAGGCGGACAACCCCGCGCCCTGCCTCGAAGAGATCCTCGAACACGCCACCGCCGTGCTCCAGAATTTCGACGCCAAGGTCCGGCACCAGGCGGAGGATCCGCTTCTGAAGGACATTTGAAGCGGGAGACCGGGGCGGCGCCGAACCTTGCGGGGGGGGCGGCTTTCGCGGCATCGTTTCAACCAAGGGGAGGTCGGTATCATGGAATTCATCGAAGTAAAAAGCCCTCGGGAGCCCGTCGTCGGCGCCGCCGCGCGCCCGTTTGCTCCGGGCCGGGTCCTGCGCGCTCTGTGGCATATTCCCCGCACGGAAGAGGTGCGGTTCCTGCGTTTCGGCTTCGACATGCCCGGCGAGCCGGTCTTTTTCGGCCGCATGGGCCGGGGGGATCCGGAGGTGGAGTCCGTTTCTCTTCTCATGCTGAAGTCGCCCGGAGACGGCGAAATGGTGCTGTGCGGCTTCCGTTCCTACGAATGGAGCGACGGCCGTTTCGTGCTCCGGCCTTCTCCCGGATGCGGCGGCTTCGAAGTGGCGGCTTTCGCCGACTACGACGACTTCACCGCCGGGCCGGGGGAAGAGGTCGGGAGCGATGAACCGGTGGTCCTGAGGGGGACCGACTACAACGGGCTCCTCGAGGAGTGGGCGAAGATCTGCGTCGGCACCATGGGGTGCCGGATCCCCGACCACATCCCCACCGGCTGGAACGACTGGCAGTTCTACCGGAACGACAAGACGCAGGAGGATATCCTCGCCGGCTGCGACGCCCTCAAAGAGCTCAAAAAGCAGGGCTGGCCCCTCGAATTCATCCAGATCGACGGGGGCTACTGCATGCACCTTTCGGAATGGAGTCAGCCCAAGCCGGAGTTTTCCATGGGCATCGGGGCCGTTTCGAAGTACGTCCGCGACGCGGGATTCCGCTTCGGGCTGTGGTTCGCCCCCTATATCCAGAATGTAAGGACGCGCGTGGCGCAGGAGCATCCCGAGTGGCTGCTCCGGGACCGGGAGGGGAAGGTCGTCGAGCTGGGGACCTCCAACGTGGGCCGCAGCGTCCTCATCGACTACACCGTGCCCGGCGCCCTCGACTGGCTCCGGGAAAAGATCCGGATGCTGGTCGAAGAGTGGCACGTGGAGTGGATCAAACTGGACGGTCCCAACATCACCACCTACCGCAAAGGGGTGCTCAGGGATAAGCGTTACACCTTCCAGAAGATGCTCCGGGAAACCTTGCGGACCATCGCCGAAAGCGCGGGGAACGTCCTCATCGAAGGGGAAGGGGACATGACCGCCGCGCTGGGCTTCGTGGATCTCCACCGGGTCCAGACCGACAACATGACCATGTGGTTCATCGACAACGACACGACGCAGCCCTACGCGCCCCGCGTCTACGGCAAGGAGCTCATCATGAGTTTCCTCCACAACGTCTGGTGGTGCAACCACCGCGAAAACATCGTGCTGCGGGATTATCCTTCGCCCCATGCCTTCGTGCGGGAGACGGCCCCCGGCCGCTGCGAACAGCTCTTCACCGCCAACGAGCGGCGCGTCCAGCTGGCTTCGGCCATGATCGCCCCCGGCGGGCTGCTGCTCACCGACCCCATGGCGGAGCTGATCCGCCGCCCCGAACTGCTGGCCGACGCGGCCATGCTCTTCCCCCCCGCCGCCGGAAGGACGAAGGTCCTGGACCCCTTCCCGGAGGACGACTGCAGGTATCCCCACTGTTATGAACTCGACACGGGGGAAAAGCGCTATCTCGCCGTCTTCAACTGGGGCGAGACCACGAGGGATTTTTCCCTGCCCGCGGGGAAGAGATACAGATCCCTCTTTTTCGGCATCGAACGGGTGGGGGCGCTGACCCTCGGAGCCCGTTCCGCCGACGTGATGGAAGAGATCCGATGATGTTTACAAAGAATATTTTCTCCGACGGAACCAAAACCCAGGAAAGGAACCGGCCATGAAAAAACTCCTCTTCACACTGGCGGCGGTGGCCTTCGCGGCGCAGGCGGCGACCTACTACGTTTCCCCGCTGGGGAACAACAACAACGCAGGGACCGATCCGGCCAAACCCCTGAAAACGATCCAGAAGGCCCTCGTGAAAGCAGGTTCGGGCGACACCGTCCTGCTCAAAGGGGGACTTTATCACGAGATGATCTTCCGGGAGTGGCCGAACAAAAATCCCCAGCCCATCACCATCAAGGCGAGCCCCGACGAGACGCCGGTCGTCACCTTCGGCTGGCGGCTCCGGGGCTGGCGGAAGGAACAGGGCAGGCTCTTTTCGGCTCCCTGCGCCTGGGCCATCCGTGAACTGTGGCAGCGGAACACGCTGGACCGCTATCTCAAGGTGGACTCCATGAAGCTCCTCGAAAAGCAGCCCGGCGCCTTTTTCCAGCGGCCCGAAGACGGGCGGCTCTTCGTCAATCCCCTTTCCGGGTCGTGGCATGACGATCCGGAAAAGGCGGGCTTCACGGTTATCCCCTACGCCACCAATTCGAGACCGACGCCCATCAAGGCCAAAAATCCGGGTGTTTTCGGCAGCGGCATGAACTTCGTGGTCCACAACATCTGCGTGGACGGGCTCCACTTCGCCTTTCACGGCGGAGCCGGCATCGCCATCCGGGGCCGGCAGAAGGACTGGTTCTACGGTTCCGGGGTCATCCGCAACTGCACGGCCGTGGGGACCACCTGCGGCTTCCGGCCCAGCTGGGTCCTGGACGGCGTCCTCATCGAAAAATGCCGGGCGATCCGGAACTCCGGCGCGGGGATCCAGATCGGCAGTTACCAGAAAAACATCAAGATCCGCGACAACTTTCTGCTGGACAACGGCTGCAGTCTGCCCTTCTTCGGCAGTTACACCGTCACCGAGGGCAACGTCTACAACATGTGCCGCTACGGCAGTCCGGAAGCCGACTACATCGACTTCACCGGAAATCTGATCATTTCCCTCGACAAATCCCGGCGGGCCGGGGTCATGCGCTGCAAGAACGGGATCCGCAGGCACACCAACGTGCTGAACAACGTGCTGGCCGGCGGCGGCGCGACCTTCTACGCCGTCCCCGGCAGTACCGCTTCCATCGACAACAACACGGTCGTTCCCGGAAAATTTTCCTTTACCACCTCCTCTTCGGGGAAAAAGTACATGCCCGATCTCAAGGACAACATCTACGGCGGCCAGGACTGGCGCAAGAAGGGCGGCTTCGTCAATCCGGAAAAATACGACTTCCGGCTGCTGCCCGACTCGCCTTACAAGGGCACGGGCGCTTTTCCCGGCCCTGCGCCCGTCTACTTCGCGGCTCCTGATAAAACGGGCGCGGGCGACGGACGATTGCCGCGGACGCCCGTCGCCGCCGGGAAACTGCCGTCCCTGCTCAAGAACGGCGACACGGTCTACTTTCTGCCGGGGGAATACACCGGTGAGTACCTCTTCCGCGGTCTGAAGGACATCACCCTTTCCGACCGGAGCTGCGGCAAGGCCGTCTGGCGGAACGCGAAATTCGAATTCGACAACTGCGAAAACGTGAAGATCGCCGATATGGACTTCGACAACGTCCGCTTCGAAGCGAAAAACAGCACCGTCACTTTCACCGACGCCGTTTTCGGCGGGAGCAGTTTCAAGGGCGAAAAGGGCAAGGCGGTCTTCGCCAACAGCCGCCTCTTCAAGTTCAAGGGAGTCAGTTCCGGCCGGATGATCTTCCGGGAAAACCTGCTCGACGACTGCAAGGTCGAGGCTCCCGACGTGATCTCGGAGCACAACGGCTTCGCGGATGACGCCCAGCTCAAGGCGTGGCCTTTCAAGGAAACCTTCCCCAGCTTCACCGCCGGTGTCCGGCGCGGCGGCCGGGTCGAGTTCCCGGCGAAGAATCTGGTGGAGGGCACCGCCGGGACCTGGATCGGCGGCCGGGCGGTCCGGGACGAAAAGGGACCGCTCAAGGTGGAAAACATCGCGGTCTCCTCCCTCGACTGCGGCACCAGGGCCCTGATCACGTGGACCACGCCCGAAGACTACGTCCGGGCCGAAGTCAGCGCGCGGCAGAACGACCGGGGCGTCTTTTACGGCCAGGTCCCCTTCGGGCGCTACCTCACCTGCGACGGCGCCGTCTGCCTGCGGAACCTCAAACCCGGCGTTCCCTGCCGGGCGGTCCTGAGGCTCTACCGCCACAATGACGTCAAGCCCTGGACCAAGGTGCTGGAATTCACCCCGGTGAAAAGCGCCGGGAAGTCCGCGGGCAAAGTGCTCGAAGCCGGGAACGGCAAACCGTACAAGACCGTCGCCGCGGCGCTCCAGGCCGCCCGGCCCGGCGACACGGTGCTCATCGCGCCCGGAACCTACGGCGAAATGCTCACGGTCTGGCGTGACGACATCACGATCCGGGCCGCGAAGCCGGGTACGGTCAAGCTCAGCGCCGAATTCATGTTCGACCACATCATCCGGGCGGATGACGTGAAGGGACTCACCATCGAAAATCTGGACTTCATCGGGCTCCGGTACTCCGGCGCCGTGGCCGGCGTCACCCTCTTCCGTTCGGAAAAGTTCAAGATGAAGAACTGCCGCTTTCTCGCCATCGGCGCCCGGAAGACCGGCAACAACCACTTCTACGGCGAGCACCTCAAGGACGTGGAGATCTCCAACTGCGTCTTCGAACGGGCCTTCCAGTGCGTCTGGATCACCAGCTGCAAGGGATATGTGAAGATGGACCACAACACCTTCTCACGCAGCGGCATCAACGCCATGCACCTGGGCGGCAGTCCCGGCGCGGAGCTTTTCATCACCAACAATCTGATCTTCGACGTGGTGGGGAAGCACAACACTCCCGCCGTCACGGTGGGGGATCCCCGGAGCAAGGTGGTCTGCGACTGGAACCTCTACTGGAACACGCAGGAGTTCTGTCCCCGGCAGAAGATCTTCGCCCTCGGGGGCAAACTCGGCACCGCGGCGGCGTGGCAGATCTACGACAGCGACATGGCGAAGACTCTGGCCGAAGCGCAGACCCGCTACGGCGTGGAAAAGCACGGTATTTTCGCCGACCCGAAGCTGAAGGATCCCGCCGGAGGCGACCTGACGCTCCTGCCCGATTCACCCGCGAGGAAGCGGGGGAGCGACGGGCGGGACATCGGAGCCGACATGTCCGTTTTCGCGTCCAGGTGACGCAAGGGGAGGGGAATAACCTTTCCTTTTGCGCGGCTTGACTTTTTCCATCGCGGATGCTATATTATTGTTGTCGCCGTATTTTCGGATCTTAACGGGAGAAAAACAATGAAGACGAAAAGAATGTTCACGCTGATCGAGCTGCTGGTGGTCATCGCCATCATCGCGATACTTGCCGCCATGCTGCTGCCCGCTCTCCAGCAGGCCCGTGACCGGGCCAAGGTGTCCACCTGCCAGAACAATCTGCGCCAGATGGGGTTTTTCGCCTCCGCGTATGCGGGCGACCACCGGGGCTGGCTGGTCCATGGCATAAATGTTTCCAACTATCTGTTTCATCAGCAGTACCGCAACTCCAAAGCGGGGACCATGTTCAACTGGATCACCTCCAAATATGACATCAGGAACAACGCCCCCAGCGTGACTCTCTGCCCCGAAGGCGCCCGCTTCGCCAATGGGTCGCCCAAGATCGACGGCGCCTTCGACCCGAGCACGGGGAAATACACGGGGAACTCGAACTTCAGTTACGGATTCAACAAACTGCTGACCAGCAGCACCGATGCGACGATGTGGGAGAAGAGGGAACCCCTCACCAACATCCGCAATGCCTCCCGGCGGCTGTTGATGGGGGAGATCGGATACGACATGGTCCAGCACATCTGCACCGATGTCGCCAATGCCGGCGCGGGCGGCTGGGGCGGAGTGCTCTCGTGGCGCAACGATTTCAGTTTCAGACATGCGAAAAGCACCAACGTGCTCTTCGCCGACCTTCACCTGAAAAAGTCGGTATTCAACCCCAAACAGGGACAGAGCGGAGACATCCCGTACAGTTCCAAGATCGACTACGACAAGACCGACTTCTACTACGACCACCTGCGGTTCCCGTAGAGCGGCTTGCGGCTCCGGCGCGGCCGGGGATTTCCCGGCTGCCGTTTTTTCCGATAAAGGAGTGTTTGCCGATGAAAAAAACATTCACGCTGATCGAACCGCTGGTCCGTACAACGCGACCTGCAAACCGTAAAGGAGCTCTGCCATGAAACACCTGTTTGCCGCTTTCCTGTGTTTTGCCGCTGCCGCGGCGGTCCCCGCCGCTCCCGCGGTGAAGGAGACCCCCGATGCCGTCACCTTGAGCGGCGGCGGGGCGGAATACCGCTTCGCCAAAGCCCAGTTCTACCAGCTTTCCGAATCGAAGTTCAAGGGGAAGAGTTTGTGGATCAAGGGCTTCGGGTTCACCTACAACATGCCCGGCGACAAGTGGTATTGGGAAAACAAGCCCGATGAACTTTACAAGATGGGCCCCCGGACGTACAAGGTGATCCGCAAGGGCGACGCCGTCACCTTCGCCACGCGCGGGGAGGGGAAGTACATGACCCTCATCCGGGACTTCACCATGCGGGGCGACTCCCCCGCCCTCGAAGTCCGGATCCGCCTCGAGATCCGCAACGACAACCGCATCAACTGGCTGAACCTCTTTTCCACCAGCTGCCCGGTGAAGGACGAGTTCTGGACTACCGTCTCCCGTGTGCGCGGCGGCCGGGTCTCCACTCGGCTGGAAAAGGTGGAGAGCCCCTTCCTCGACCCGAAAACGGGGAAATTCCGGTACATGGGCACGAGAAAGATGGGCCAGCAGAAGGGTGTCTCCTGCATCTGCTCCTATGATCCGAAAGCCGACGCGGGGGCGGTCATGATGCAGATGCCTCGCATTTCCCGTCTTTCCATGCGCGTCGGCATGTCGAAGGAAAACTCCCCCGGCATTTACGGCAACGTTTCCCCCTACCACTTCAACGGCACGGAAAAGGACAGCTATCTCGAAAGCGCGTACAAGGTCCTTCCCTTCACGGGAAGTCCGGCTCAGCTGAACAAGGAGGTCATCCCCCGCTTCGTCGCCGAAATGCAGTCCTGCAATGCGCTGCCCCGCTCCGTCGAAACGGGGACGACGCTCGTGAGGGGGAACGATCTCACCGTCTGGAGCGATCTCGTTTCCCAGAAGGTCTATCCTTCCGCCCCGGCCCCCGCGAAGAAGGGGAGCGGCGTGGAGCTTTCCGCCGCACGGGGCGAAGGCGAGGGGTTCCAGCTGGCCCTGCGCAGCTCCAAAGGTCTCAAGAACATCACCTGGCAGGTCAGCGGGATCCCCTTCGCGACAAGCGTGTTCCCCGTGGGGCTGATCCGCCGGGAGTACTTCCGGGGCATCATCGGCGACCATCCCGACGTGCTGCTCGAGGAAAGGAGCCTCGATCTGGCTCCCGGAACCACCCGGAGCCTCTACGTGAAAGTCTCCGTCCCCGAGAACGGCAAACCGGGGGTGTACAAGGGCCGGGTCACGCTCTCGGCGCAGGGCAAAGTTCTGTGCAGCATACCCGTCACCTTGACGGTGCGGGATTTTTCCATCGAGAAGCGCACCCTCACCGCCGCCTGGGATTCCTGGTGGCGCAAGTTCGGCTTCAGCAAGGATAGAAAGACCTATCTGGCCGAGCGGGCCAAGATCGAGAAGATGGCCGTGGACGCCCGCGGCGGCGGCCGGTGGCTGGACCCGGTGAGGGTGACCTTCGACGCCGAGGGCAACCTGGTCAAGGCCGACTACACCGCCTTCGACAAGTCGGTGAAGCGCTACACCGAAGAGTTCAAACAGCCTCTGCTCATCACCCGGAGCTTCATGCTGGGCTACGGCCACAGGCTCCAGAAGAACCTCTTCGGCGAGGCGAAGGAGATCCTGACGCCCCTGTGGAAGAAAAAGATGCTGAGCTTCGCCCGGGATTTCCGCAAGCACCTGCAGTCCCTCAAGATCAGCGACCGGATCATCATGGATCTTTTCGACGAGCCCGAAGAGGACTCCTACGGGGCGCTCCGGGAGACGGTGGCGCTTCTGCGGACCGTGGCGCCTGAGTGGCGCTTCACCTACGCCGGGAGCTATGCCCCCGCGCTGAAGGACGTGATCAACTTCTGGAACATGGGCAGCAACGCCCCCGAGAGGGAGTTGGCGGCGATCCGCGCCGCCGGGAGCGAATACTCCTTCTACAATCCTCCGGGCTACCGGGACAACGGGGAACTGGCGCAGGTCAGAGGCTACTACACTTGGCTCCGCCGTGTGAAGGTGATCTACGTCTATCAGTGGGTCATCAACTGCTGGGGCGAATCGGGCAACCGGGGCTGGGACGACTTCCGCTGCGTTTCGTGGGTGGTGCCGTCGCCCAAGGGCCCCCTGAGCACCCTGCGCCTGGAAAACACCCGCGAGGGCATCGAGGATTACGAATACGGCCTGCTCCTTGAAAAGGAGTGCGCGAGGCTGGCGAAGAAGGCTCCGGCTCTGGCGGAGCAGGGCCGGAAACTGCTGCAGCTGGCCGACTCCTTCGCCTGCCGGGCCGCCGGGGATCCCGTGGGGCTGAACATCTGCGGCGACCCCGCGGCCTACGACAGATTCCACCGCGAAGCGGGGGCGCTCCTGGAAAAGATGGCCGCCGTGAAGTGATGTCCCGTTTCAGGGCATAAAAAATTCCGTGCCGGGAAAGTCGGCACGGAATTTTTTTGCGCTCGTCTTACCGGGCGTCGTAGCGGAGTTCGCCGTCCACCATGGTGGCCTTGCAGACGAAATCCTTGTCGAGGAGCGCGATGTCGGCGGCGTAGCCCGCTTCGATCTTGCCGATGCCCTTGAGTCCGAGGGCGGTGGCGGCGGAAAGGGAGCTGGAACGGACCAGTTCCTTGAGGGGGAGCCCCGTCACTTCATAGATGTTCTTGACGGCGGTGGCCAGCTGCAGTGTGCTGCCCGCAAGGGCTCCGCCTTCCTTGAGCCGGGCGGCGCCGCCCGAAACGAGGACCGGAAGCCCGCCCAATGTGTATTCCCCGTCGGGCATCCCCGCGGCCCGCATGGCGTCGGTGATGAGCACCACGTGGTCGGGGCCCTTGACCTTGAAGACCAGCTGGATCATGGCCGGGCTGATGTGGAGCTTGTCGCAGATGAGTTCCGCGAAGACGTCGTTGTGGAGCAATCCCGCGCCCACGAGACCGATGTCCCGGTGGTGGAGCGGCGACATCTGGTTGCAGAAGTGGGAAAGGTTCCGCAGGCCGTTGGTGTAGGCCGCCTGGAATTCGGTGTACTTGGCCGCGCTATGGGTGCACGAGGGGGTGATCCCCATGGTCAGCAGGTCGCCCACCAGCTTCGCCCCGCCTTCCTGTTCAACGGCGAAGGTGACCTTCTTCACGGGGAAGATGGCGTTGAGGCGCTTCACCTCTTCGATGTCGGGCTTCCGGACGTAGGCCGGGTTCTGGGCTCCCGTGCACTTGGGGTTGATGAAGGGCCCTTCGAGGTGCACGGCGGGGATCTTGCAGTAGTTCTGCTTGTAGGCGGCGATGGAGCGCATGGCCGCTTCGAGGGTCTCCTCGGGGAGCGTCAGCGTGGTGGGGAGCAGCGTGGTGACGCCCTCTTCCAGCTTGTGCTGCGCCATGGTCGCCACGCCCTCGGCGGAGCCGTCGCTGAAGTCGCAGTTGTTCCGGCCGTGGCAGTGGACGTCCACGAAGCCGGGCATGGCCATGAGGCCGGAAGCGTCGATGACGGCGGCTCCCGCTTTTTCGATGGTCCCGGCGGAAACTTGGACGATTTTCCCCGCTTCGATGAGGACGTCGGCCCTTTCGAGGTCGATACCGGGGGAAACCAGACGGCAGTTGCGGAGGATGGTGCTGCTCATAAGAAACTCCTTTCTTTATGTTTGCCCTGTTTCGGCATAAGTGTTCCTTTTCCATAATATAACCGCACTGGATGAAAATATCCATGCCGGAAAGTCCAAAAAAGCTGTCTTTTTCGGCAATTTTCTTGACATTCGGCCGGGTCGGGAGTATATTGAAGGCCATATCATGGAAAAACACGAGATCATCATCATCGGCGCGGGAAACGCGGCCACGGTTTTTGCCCTGAACCTCGCCGGAAGAGGACTGGGCCCGGCCCGCATCGTCGCCAGAAACGCCGCCCATGCGGAAGCCCTCGCCGCCCGTGCGAAGTGTCCCTGGAGCACCGATTTCTCCGAACTCGGCTCGAACTCGGCCATCGTCATCAGCGCCGTCAAGGACTCCGCCGACCTGGAGCTGTGGAGCAAATGCGCTTTCGGCTCCCGGCTGGTGCTCCACACCTCGGGGACTCAAGCCTTGGCGGCCCTCGCCCCCTTCGCCGTGAATCACGGAGTGCTCTATCCCCTTCAGACCCTTTCCAAGGCGAGGGAGCTGGACCTGATCCGGGTGCCGCTCCTCATCGAGGCCAACACGCCGGAAAATCTGGCCAGGATCCGCGTTCTCGCCGAAAAACTTTCCTCCCACGTGCTGGAAAAGGATTCCCTTTCCCGGCGGAAGCTCCATCTGGCGGCGGTCTTCGCCAACAATTTCGCCAATCTCATGTTCCGCATGGCCCGGGAGATCGCCGAGGACACGGGCGTGGACCCCGAACTGCTCCAGCCCCTCATCGACGAGACGGCGGCCAAGCTCCACACCATGAGCCCCGACGAGGCCCAGACGGGGCCCGCCGTCCGGTGGGACGAGAACATCATGCGCGAACATCTGCGGATGCTCGCCGGCAAGCCCGAACTGGCGGAGCTCTACCGGAACTTGAGCGAAGCCATCCGCCGGCGCAGCCGGAAATGAAATTGGTCGTGAAGCGGAATAAGGTCATCCTTTCGCTTCCGGCCGCCGCGGTCCTTGCGGCGGCAGCGGTCGTTTTCGCCGTTTACGCAAGTCTGAGCTTCGTGGAGCGTCACTATGCCCTGATCAAGAAAGATATGCCGATTCCCGAGGTCAGGCAGACATTGCAGGGGAAATTCCGCGAATCGGACATCACGCTTGCGCAGATCGAAAAGGCAGGTTGGTCTCTCGGTCATCTCCTTTCGCCTGAAGAAGGCGCTCTTTACGCGAAAAAATATGCCTTCCTCGGGCTGGACTGCCTCAGTTTCCACATCATTTACGGGAAAGACGACCGGGTGCGGCTGAAGATCCCTGCCTTCGAGTGACCTCAGAGGGGACGGAGGCGGATGTGCTGTTCCAGACGGAGCTCCGCGCCGGGGGGCAGAAGAAGCGTGTCCCCGCCCGCCCGGTTGGCCTCGATGCAGAGAAAGTTTTTGTACTCCGTGTCCTCCAAGTCGGGGATTTGGGCGCAGCGCCCGTGACCGGGATTCCACACCAGCGTCGAATTCGAATTCCTTTTGCCGATGAAGATTTGACGGCTCCAGCCCGGATCCGTGAGCACGATCTCCCCCGATTGGGGGAAGTACAGCCGGCAGACTTCGCCTTCGATCTTCAGCAATTCTTTCGCAGGCGGCTCTTCGGGGCCGCCCTTGACCGTGTACGGCGCGTTTTCGAGTCCGGAGACGGTCACCTTTTCGCAGTCGCTCACGGCGAGGTAGGTGTGGAGCGCACAGGAAATTTCCGCAGGTGTTTCCCCGCAATTTTTCATCACGAGGGCCAGTTCAAGGGCGTCCGACAACCTGATTTCGGAGCGGAGTTCAAAGGGAAAGTCCCGCAGAGAGTCCGAAATGCGGTTTTCAGGCAGACGGAAACGGACGAAGGCGTTTTCACTGTTTTCGATGTCCCACTCCGCCGTGCGGGCGAAGCCCTGAGCGGGACGGCCGGGGACGGACGATGCCCCGAACCAGGGCCAGCAGACGGGAGAACCGCCCCGGATAGCCTTGCCGGGGGCGAACTCCGCCCGTTTGCCCAGAAAGATCACCTCCTGCGGGAAATCCCGGTGACGGGCCCGGAGCAGCTGGCCGCCGTGAGAAGTCAGCTCCGCCTGCCACAGGGAATTTTCGATAATCAGGTTCCGGTCATCATGGTTCATTTTTACGCTCTTCCTTCTTCGAACAGTCTGCAAACACATAAATATAGCTGTCTCAGGGCAAAAAAGCAAGCGCGCGGTTTTCATCGCGGGAGGTTCTGTTTCCCGCGTGGACCGGGCGATTACGCAATTTTGCGGTAGTGACGGGGCCGAAGATTAAAACCATGCCGAACGCCGGTCGAAGCCGCATACGCGCCGAAAAGGTCGGCTGTCGTTTCACCCTCAAGATGGGGCGCCCTGCGGAAAAGCAGGGAAGGGCGGGGGGAAAGAAAAACGCGTGAGCGGTTGTCATTCCCCCGCCCCGCACACGCAAAAAACGTTGCGGAGCGCTCATAAAAACCGTAAGCGAAACGTTTCCCGACCCATACCCGCGAAACGGCACCTTCCGCGAAATCTTAAAATATGTTCAAGCCTTTCATTAAAAGATATTTGCATATATTTTCAACGCGGCGCTTGATATGTTTCGAAAACGATGTATCTTGAATTTCCAGAGGCTGAACAAAAGAGGAGGAAGGCTTTTATGAACGGACACATCAACGGTTGGGGCGTGATCTCCAGACATCTGCAGCTGCGGGAAAAGAATCAGAGCGATCTGGCCAGACTGCTCCATATTTCCCCGGCGGCCATCACCCAGATCAAGAACGGCCAGTTCCGGCTCAACCCCAAACAGCTCCACGCGATCCCCGGATATCTGGAGTTCAATCAGGCCGCCTGCGACGAGTTCTTTTCGGAGATCCTCAACGCTCGGCTGCAGTTCTGCCACGGGGAAATGCTCACGGGACCGGACCAGCTCCGGTGCATCGTCAAGGTGGAGCGGCGGAGCGACACCCGCCGGATCCCCGTGGCCGGTCTGGAAGTGCTCAAGAATTTCGTTCCCGCGCTGGAATCATTGGCGGACTACCTGCGCCGGGCGACGAGGGAACGCTACTGCTGCTGCTGTCCCGGCGGAGCCGTGGCCTTGCGGGTGAACCGTTCCCCGGCGGAGGGCGGCACCCGGCTGGTGATCGTCAAAGGAGACACCTATCCCATTCCGGGAAAGCCCGCCATCGCCGCCTGGGCCGACGGCACCGTGGCCATCGGGACCTTCGCTCCGGAACGGACGAACCGGCGTCTGGCCCCCTTCGGCGGCCTGCCGGGAAAGCCCGCGGGGGATCCGGGATCGCTGCGCTGGATCTATCCCATCGCAGCCGGAGAGGCGGCGGGAGACTGAACGGAAGGGAGAAAGCTCACTTGAGCTTCTTGATCTCGTCGATGAAGGCGTCCACGTCGGCGAACTGCCGGTAGACCGAGGCAAAGCGGACGTAAGCCACCTGATCGATCTCCCGGAGCCGCGCCATGACCCGGCGGCCGATCTCCTCGCTGGAGACCTCCTTTTCGAAGTCCCGCAGCAGCGAGTTGGTGATCTTGCGGACCAGCTCCTCGATCTGCTCCTGGGAAAGACGGCGGTAGCAGGCGTGGGCGAGCCCCGTCCGGAGCTTGGCGGGATCGAATTCCTCCCGGTTCCCGGTGCGCTTGATGACGGTGAGTTCGTCCGGCACGATGGATTCGATGGTGGTGAAGCGGCCGCCGCAGGCGAGGCACTCCCGGCGGCGGCGCACGATGGGCTCCTCTTTGCTGCCCCGTGAGTCAACGACTTTGTCGTTGTCGGCACCGCATCTCGGACAACGCATAAACTCTCTTCACTCCTGTTCCAGAAGCATGAAGCCTATTTCGAACAGAGGCATGAGGACCACGCCCGGACACTTGAGCCGGGTGGAGCGCACGAAATAGTCCACCGCCCGGACGAGATCGTTCCAATCCCGGCGGCGCAGGGCGCCCCGGCTGACCGAGGAGTGGTCCGCCACGGGGATGATCGCGACGAGGGAACGGTTCCCCGCGGCGGCGGTGTAGCCCCGGACCAGCGCCGAGGGCACGTTGCCGGAACACTGGACCATGACGCCGTCGAAGCCTGCGAAGTCGGAGACCCGGCCCCGTGAAAGGGAGCCCGCCGCACACCAGGCGGGGTAGAGATCGGGCAGTTCCACCGTGAGGGGGATCCCGTTGAGTTTCGCCTTCATCTCCCTGAACACCTCGATGGAGGCCCCGGCGAGCTTGTCGTTGTCCAGCCCCTTGCCGAAAGTCAGGTCGCTCCAGATCCAGATCATGCCGGGGATCTGGTCGGCGCCGTTGGCCCTGGTGAAAAGGTGGGGCTCGAAGCGGGCCGTCACTCCGGCCAGCTTGGCCTGAGGAGGCAGCGTCTCGTTGAACTTGATGATCTCGGCGGCCAGATCGGGGAGCTTGCGGTATTGGGGCAGGAAGGAGCGCACCAGGGCGTTGCCCCGGAAGCGGTGCCTGAAATCCCCCTGACGGATCATCAGTTCCACCGGGATCTTTTCGGCGGCGGCGGCCGTGACCAGCCCCCGGAGCTCGTCGTCGAGTTCCTTTTCGGAGGAGATGTAGCAGTACAGCCGGTTGAATCCCAGCTGCCGGACGATCTTCATGATCTCGGCTGCGGGAAGGAGGCGGTGGCGGTAGGAGCTCAGGGGAACGCCCACGCCCCGGACCTTGAGCGGGGAAAGCGCCCGGCGCAATGCGGCGGCCCGGCGCTCGACGGTGGCCTTCTGCGCCGGAGTCGGGGGCTCCATGGCCCGCTCCTCCTGCCGGACCGGGGTGGAGTTGCACCCCGCTGCGGTCAGCAGCAGCGCGGCGGCGGCAGGAGCGATGTTCCGTAAAAGTTTCATTTCTCTTAACATAGCACGTCCGCGCTCTTTTTTCAAGTCCGAACCGGACTTTTTTCCCTGCTTTGCAACGAACTTCTCCACTTGCAATATCGCCCCCGGCGGTGTATATTATCTTATTGCGTATCACGATTTCACAGGAAGAGCAAGGAGCAGGGAGAATGTCGGCAACTGTCATCGACGGCAAGGCGGCTGCGGCCGCGGTCATTTCGCGGGTCAGGGAAAGGGTGGAGTCGCTCAAAGCCCGGGGCGTCGTTCCGGGACTGGCCGTCATTCTGGCCGGTGAAGATCCCGCCTCGCAGGTCTACGTGCGCAACAAGATCAGGAAGTGCGCCGAACTGGGCATCGACTCCCGCAGGATCGATCTGCCCGGCGATGTCACCATGGAGGAGATGCTTTCGGTCATCCGCAAGCTCAATGAGGACCCCGCCGTTCACGGCATCCTCGTCCAGTTTCCCCCGCCGCCCCAGCTGAGCCAGGAAAAGATCATCGACGCCATCTCCCCGAGCAAGGATGTGGACTGCTTCAGCAGCTGCAACGTGGGCCGGATCCTCGAAGGCCGGACCGACGGCTTTCTGCCCTGCACCCCGGCGGGCGTCCTCGAACTGCTCAAGTTCGCGGGCATCGACCCCGCGGGCAAACACGCCGTCATCGTGGGCCGCTCCAACATCGTGGGCAAGCCTCTCGCGGCGCTCCTCATGCAGAAGAACAAAGGGGCCAACGCCACCGTCACCGTGGTCCACTCCGGTACGCCCGACATCGCCCGCTATACGCGCGACGCGGACATCCTCATCGCCGCCGTGGGCCGTCCCCGCTTCATCACGGGCGGCATGATCAAACCCGGCGCCGCCGTCATCGACGTGGGGATCAACCGGGTCCCCGGCGAAAACGGGAAGAGCCTCCTTGCGGGCGACGTGGATTTCGGATCGGCGGCCGATGTCGCCGGGGCCATCACTCCGGTGCCCGGCGGCGTGGGCCCCATGACCATAGCAATGCTTATGAACAATGCCGTACTCGCGGCGGAACAGGCGGTAAAAAATGCGTAAAACAGTTCTTTCCCTCACACTTCTTTCTCTCTCGGCCCTGCTGATCGGGACGGGCTGCAACCGCAAAGCTCAGGCAACTCCCCGCCCCGCGCCGGAGGTCAAGGCGGTCAAGGTGCAGGAGCTTCCCTACCGTCCCTCCACGTTGGTCATTGCCGAGATCAAAGCCTTCGACGAAGTCAATCTGGTGGCCCGTGTCGAAGGATATCTGCGCAAGCGCCACTTCAAGGAGGGCGCCCGGGTGAAAAAGGACCAGCTCCTCTTCGAGATCGAACCCGAAGTTTATCAGGCCAAGGTCAAGGCCGCCGAGGCGAAGCTGACCAAGGCCCAGGCGGCGCAGAAAAACGCCGATACCGACTACAACCGCCAGCGCAAGCTGCTTACCACCAAGGCGGTGAGCGAACAGAACTACGACAAGGCCGAGGCGGCGAAGCTCGAAGCCGATGCCGAGGTCAAGAACGCCGAGGCCGAACTCCAGCTGGCGAAACAGAACCTTTCGTACACGAAGATCTACGCGCCCTTCGACGGCAACGTGGGGTTGAGCGCCTACAGCGAGGGCAACCTGGTCAACATCTCTTCCGGCACTCTGGCCACGGTGGTCCGGAACAACCCCGTCCGGGTGGAGTTCGTGATCTCCGAGCTTCAGCTCCTTTTCCTGCTGCGGGAACGGATCGAAAGCGAGGATCCTCTGGAGTTCAAGCTCATCACCCAGGACGGCGGGGAATATCCCCGCGAGGGAAAGATCTCCTTCTGGGACAACAAGGTCAACACCTCCACCGGCACCTTCCGGATCCAGGCTGAGTTCGACAATCCGGAAGGGTTCCTCACCGCGGGCATGTTCTGCCGGATCCGGATCCGCGTGAAGAAGTCTCTGAAAGGCATCCTCGTTCCGGAAGAGGCCCTGATGATGGACCAGGCCGGCGAATATGTCTATGTCATCGGCGCCGACGGCACCGTGGCGCGCCAAAACGTCAAAGTCTCCTACCGGGAAAAGGGCTTCGCCGCCGTCTCCTCGGGCGTGAAGGCGGGTGACGTGGTCATCGACGAAGGGACTCAGCAGGTCAAGCCGGGCGCCAAGGCCAGGGCCAAACTTCACGGCTGGAAGCCCGGTTCCAACGCCGCTCCCGCCGCCAAACCCGTGGCCAAGTTCGTGGGCAGATCCGACAAAAAAGCCGCGAAGCCTGCGGACAAGCCCGCCGCGAAGCCTGCGAACCAGCCTGCGGCAACTGCGGAGAAAAAAGTAAAATGATCAGCGGCTTTTTCATCGATCGTCCCCGCTTCGCCTTCGTCATCGCCATCGTCATGACCCTGGCGGGCGTCGTGGCGCTTTTCACCCTGCCCGTGACCCAGTATCCCAACGTGACGCCGGGACAGGTTTCCGTCACGGCCGCCTATCCGGGCGCGGACGCCCAGACCGTGCAGGAAACCGTCATCCAGCCCATCGAGGCCCAGGTCAACGGCGTGAAAAGACTGCTCTACGTCACCAGTACCGCCACCGACACGGGGACGGCCTCCATCAATGCGGTCTTCGACATCGGCACCGACGGCGACTCCAATACGGTGAACACCCAGAACCGGGTCAACTGGGCCAACGCCCAGCTCCCGGAGGAGGTCCGCCGTCAGGGCGTCACCGTCAAGGAGCAGTCGCCCTCCATGCTCATGGTCATCGCCGTCTATTCTCCCGGCGGCAGTTACGATTCGCTCTTCCTGAGCAATCTGGCCACCATCAACATCAAGGACGAGCTGGCCCGCATCAGCGGCGTGGGCTCCGTGGATCTGCTGGGCGGCCTCACCTACGCGATCCGCATCTGGCTGGATCCGGACCGCATGGCTTCTCTGAACATCACGGTCGACGAAGTGAGTTCCGCCCTCCAGGCGCAGAACGTTCAGGTTTCCGCCGGAGCCCTGGGCGACGCCCCCGGCGCTTCGGAAGGCAAATTCCGCTACTCGCTCCAGACCCAGGGGCGGCTTTCTTCGCCCGAGCAGTTCGGGCAGATCATCGTCCGCTCCACCGACAAGGGTGAACAGGTCAAACTCAAGGACATCGCCCGGATCGAACTCGGCTCCGAAAGCTACAACTCGTCGAGCCTTTACGACGGCAAGCCCGCCGCGCTGCTGGCGGTCTATCAGCTCGCCAACTCCAACGGCATCGACATCGCCCGCAAGTGCAAGGAAAAGCTCAATGAACTCAAACCGACCTTCCCGCAGGGGGTCGATTACGCCATTTCCTACGATACCACGCTCTTCATCGAAGCCTCCATCGACGAGGTCAAGGAGACCCTCATCGAAGCGGTGATCTGCGTGATCCTCATCACCTGGCTCTTCCTCCAGAACTGGCGGGCCACGCTGGTGCCCACCATCGCCATTCCCGTCTCTCTGGTGGGGACCTTCGCCGTCATGTCGGTCATCGGCTACTCCATCAACCTCATCACCCTCTTCGGGTTGATCCTCGCCATCGGCGTGGTGGTGGACGACGCCATCGTGGTCACCGAAAACGTCACCCGTCTCATCGAACAGGAGGGGCTTTCGCCCCGCGACGCCGCGTGGAAGTCCATGGAAGAGGTCACCGGTCCCGTCATCGCCACGACGGCGGTGCTGCTGGCCATGTTCGTGCCCATCTGCTTCCTGCCCGGCATCACGGGGGTGATCTTCCGTCAGTTCGGCGTGACCATTTCGGTGGCGGTGAGTCTTTCGACCGTCAACGCTCTGACTCTGAGTCCCGCCCTCTGCGCCATGATCCTGAGAAAGGGCGCCACGGGGGGGAGCAATTTCTTCCTCTTCCGCTGGTTCAACGTCGCTTTCGACTGGTGCACCGTGCGCTACGGGAAGGTCGCGAATTTCTTCATCAACCATCTTCTCGCCGTGATCATTTCCATCGGGCTCCTGGTATTCGGCTGCTGGAGACTTTACAACATCCTCCCCACCGGGTTCATTCCGGATGAGGACCAGGGAGCGCTCTTCATCAACGTCCAGCTCCCCGATGCCGCCTCGCTGAGCCGGACCACGGCCATCGTGGACCGGCTGGACAAGGCGATCAGGCAGATCCCCGGCGTGGAACACACCATGGCGGTGCCGGGTTACAGCATCCTCACGGCATCCCAGGCTTCGAACAATGCCCTTCTGCTGGTCAAACTGACGCCCTGGAGCGAACGGAAGACTCCGGAACTGGCCCAGAACGCCATCCGGACCAAGCTCCAGCAGCTGGCCCAGGCGGAGCCGGGCGCGATCATCATGGCCTTCGGTACGCCCTCCATCCCCGGCATCGGCAGCACGGGCGGCTTCTCCTTCGTGGTCGAGGACACCACCGGGACCCATCCGGCCCGGCTGCAGGCGGCGGTGGAAAAACTCTGCCGGGCGGCCATGGCCCATCCGGCCATCGCCGGAGCCGTCTCGCCCTTCCGGGCGGCCACGCCCCAGGTCTTCATCGACATCGACCGCGAAAAGGCCATGAAGCTGGGCGTCAGCATCTCCTCCATCAACACGCTCCTTCAGGCTTTGACCGGAACCACTTATGTCAACGACATCAACAAGTTCGGCAAGGTCTACAAGGTCCAGCTGCAGGGTGATTCCCCCTACCGGGAAAACGTCGAGCAGCTGTTGAATTTCAGGGTCCGCAACTCCAAGGGTGAAATGGTGCCGCTTTCTTCCATCGCCGCCGTGAGCCGCCGTTTCGCGCCCCAGTACCTCAACCGCTTCAACCTCTACTCCAGCGCCACCATCAGCGGCGCGGCGGCTCCGGGACACAGTTCCGGCGAAGCCATGAAAGCCATGGAAGAGGTGGCGAAGGAAAATCTGCCTCCCGGCATGAAATACGACTGGTCCGACATGTCCTATCAGGAAAAGGTGGCCGGAGCGCCCATCCCGTTTGCCGGGTTTGAGATCCCGGTCATGGCGGTGATCATCGGCCTTGCCTTGCTTTTCATGTACCTCTTCCTCGTGGCCCAGTACGAAAGCTGGATGATCCCGGCGGCGGTGCTGCTTTCGGTGCCGGTGGCCTTTTTCGGGTCGCTGCTCTTCCTCTGGATCGGTCACGTGGAAAACAACCTCTACACTCAGGTGGGATTCATCCTGCTCTTCGGCATCGCCTGCAAGACCGCCATTCTGATCGTGGAGTTCGCCAAGGTCCAGCATGAGAACGGCAAATCCATCACCGAGGCGGCGCTCTATGCGGCCAATCTGCGGTTCCGGGCGGTGCTGATGACGGCCTTCTCCTTCGTTCTTGGCGTCATGCCGCTGGTCGCGGCTTCCGGAGCGGGTGCGGCCAGCCGCATCAGCCTCGGCACCGCCGTCTTCGGCGGCATGCTCATTGCGGCCGTCGTGGGAACGTTGCTGATCCCGGCGTTTTACGCCATGATCCAGAAACTCACCGAATTCTGCGGAGGGCGGAAGGAGTCGAAATGATCCTGCACATCTGCTGCGCCCCCTGCGGCGGAGGCTGTGTGGAGCGTCTGAACAAAGAAGAGCACTTGAAGCCCCTCCTCTTCTACTCCAACTCCAACATCGATACGCGAGAGGAGTTCGAGCGCCGTCTGGAGTCGGTGCGGCTTCTGGCGGAGTCGACCGCTTCGGAACTGGTGGTGGATCCCTACGACCACGCCGCCTGGCTTCAGGCCGTGAAGGGGCTGGAAAAGGAGCCGGAGCACGGCGCCCGGTGCGCGCGCTGTTTCGCCTTTTCCCTGGGGCGCTGCGCCGAGTTCGCCGCGGGGCGGCCCTTCTGCACCACCTTGACCGTGAGTCCCCGCAAGAACTCGAAGGTCATCTTCGCGGCAGGCGCGGCGTGGGCGAATTTCGTCCCCATGGATTTCAAGAAACGCGACGGCTACAAACGGAGCTGTCAGATCGCCCGCGAAAAGGGCTTTTACCGTCAGAATTACTGCGGCTGTGAATTCAGCCGGATACACGGAGGCAATGATGAAGACCATATATCTGGATAACAACGCCACCACGGCCGTCCGGCCCGAGGTGCTGGAAAAGATGCTCCCCTTCTTCTGCGAGCGCTACGGCAATCCGTCGAGCATCCACACCTTCGGCGGCAGCGTGGCCGCGGAGATCGAGGAGGCCCGGTGCCGCTGCGCCGAACTGTTGGGCGCGGGATTCCGGGACCGGGACGGCAAGGCCAGCGAGATCATCTTCACCAGCTGCGGCACCGAGAGCGACAACACCGCGCTCCACGCGGCTTTGAAGGCCCGCCCCGGACGGAACAAGGTTGTGACCAGCGCCGTGGAGCATCCCGCCATATTGCACTACTGCGAGAAGCTGAACCGCGAGGGCGTGGAAGTGGTGAAGATCCCCGTGGATGAGCGGGGGCGGCTCGACATGGAGGCGCTGAAAAGAAGCGTCGACGAGAAGACCGCCGTCGTCTCCCTCATGTGGGCCAACAACGAAACGGGGACCATCTTCCCCATCGCCGAGGCGGTGAAGATCGCCCACGCCGCAGGCGCCCTGTGCCATTCGGACGCCGTCCAGGCCGCGGGCAAGGAGCTGATCGACGCGGACGGCATCGGCATCGATTTCCTGAGCGTTTCGGGACACAAGCTCCACGCGCCCAAGGGGGTGGGGATCCTTTTCGCCCGCCGGGGCATCCCCTTCGACCCCCTGATCTGGGGCGGCCACCAGGAACGGATGCGCCGGGGCGGCACGGAAAACGTCGCTTCGGTCATCGGTCTGGGCGAGGCCTGCCGCCTGGCCCGTCTGGAACGGGAGACGGCCCGGAAGCACATCGCCGCTCTGCGGGATCATCTGGAGCAGGAGGTGAGTTCCAGGATCCCCCGGATCCGCATCAACGGCGACCTCGAGCACCGGCTCTGCAACACCAGTTCCATCAGTTTCGAATACATCGAGGGCGAGTCGATCCTCATGCTGCTGGATATGAACGGCATCTGCGCCTCCAGCGGTTCGGCCTGCACCACGGGGAGCCTGGAGCCTTCCCACGTGCTCCGGGCCATGAACGTGCCCTACACCGCCGCTCACGGCACGATCCGTTTCAGCTTGTCTGCGGCCAATACGCTCGAGGAGATCGACTTCACCGCGGCGTGTCTGGTCCCCGCCATCGAACGGCTCCGGCAGATCTCCCCCTACTGGAAGGAGGGAAAATGACGAAGATCGAGGACGCCAAGCTGGAGTTCCCGCGGGAGTGGGAGTTCCGGGTCATCATCGCCGAGGCGACGCGGCCTCTGGCCGAAGAGGGCATCGCGAAACTTCTTTCCGGCCGGGCCGTTTCGGTTTCGCCGGGCGAAAGTTCCCGGAAGGGGACCTACGGGACCATCGTCATCCACATGGAAGTCCGCTCCCATGAAGACTTGAACACCCTGTCTCTGGAACTGCAAAAAGTGCCCGGAGTGAAATTTTTACTCTGAAAAACGCATTTTTTTCGAAAAACGATTTGCATTTTCGGCATTTCGGTGCTAAAGTTAGTAAACGACATGTTCTGATCGCAAGGTTTACATAAATTAGGTAGAGGACAAATGAAGATCGTAAACATCATCCTGAGCATCCTGATTCTCCTGTTGTCTGCGGCGACGGCGGTATTTTCCTACTTTCTGTTCGAGAAACGCAGCCAGTTCGTTTCGGGGTGGGCCAAGCTGGCCCAGACCATCAGCGCCAGCGCGGCCGAGCTCGACAAGGGCACCGGCACCGAGGTGGCCAAGAAGCTGACCCCGCAGGCCCTGAGCCACGAGAATTACGGCAAGATGGACTCCCTGCTCGGTGAACTGCCCAAGCAGAGCAAGCAGATCATCGTCCAGCGCAACAACCTGGCCGACACCTTGGCCCGGGTCAGTTCCGCTTCGGGCATGAAGGATCCCGTCCCCGCCGCCAAGCTGAGCAACATCAACTCCTACGGCAGCTCCCGGAACACCGTGGTCCGGGGGGTGCAGGATGTGGTTTCGAACCGGGACCGCACCTACAACAACCTGATCGATACCGCCCGTTCCACCATCAGAGTCTCGGTGGATCGGGGCAAGCTCCTCAGCGGCGACCCCGCCGCCTTCAACGAATTCAAGGGGAAACTCCGGCAGATCGAGAGCCAGAAGCGTTTCTATGAGGACCGTTTCCGCGACATCGCCCGGCGCTTCCGGGTCAGCATCGCCGGCCTCAACGAAAAGAACTACAACGCGGAACTCAAGAAGATCACCGATGCCGTGGGCAAGTACCAGTCCGAGTACAACTCCACCAAGGCCGAACTGAGCAAGACCAAACAGATCGTCGTGAACCGCGACCGGCAGATCGCCGGGCTCCAGAAGAATATCGCCAACCAGAAGATCATCATCGCCGACCGTGACGCTCAGATCGCCAGCTTCCAGCGCGCCCTCGCGCTCCCCGAGGCGAATGCGGGCGTCAAACCCTGGGCTCCCGGTTCGTCCGAGGCCCGTGCCCAGCTGGTCGGCAGCGTAATCGCCGTCAACCCCAAATACGGCTATGTCGCCATCGACATCGGCAAGTACTCCGTGGTCCAGCAGGCCATCGGCAACCGGGTCCTCGAGGTCAATCCCAACGTGGAGCCCGGCATGGCCCTGATCATCACCCGCAAGGAGGCTTCGAAGAGCGATTTCATCTCCAAGGTGACCATCGCCAAGGTCGGCGAAACCACTTCGATCGCCGATATCCCCTCGGATGCGAAACCCATCAAGGTGGGCGATGTGGTCACGGTGTCGGTGGAGGATCTTCCGAAGCCGGCGGCCCCCGCCGCCCCGAAGAAGGCTCCCGCCAAGTCCAAGAATACGGCCAAACGCTGAGCGCTTTCGCATAAGGAGGAACAGACGATGCTGAAGTCCAAGTTTTTCGCGGTCATGGCCGTTTTGACCATCGGCGCTTTGGGAGCCGCTGTCGCCTTTCAGTGCCTCGAGATGAAGGAGTACAACCTTTTCAACACGCTTCAGCAGAGGTTTTTCCCATCGAAGTAAGAGCGGCGGCGCAAGAATGGCCGGACTGAGTCATATCAACGAGCGTTTCCCCCTGATCTGGGCGGCGGCACTCGTTTTTTTGTTTCTCGCCGGCTGTACGGAAAGCGAACGCAGCGGATACAGCTCCATCCCCCAGAACACTCCCGCGTCGTGGGAAATATCTCCCTACGGCGACCTGCGGAATTGAAGTGCGGCATGGTTTTTCGGAAAGAAGGTTTTCTTCAACATAACAACATCAACAGGAGGTAAAGATCATGGTAATCACCACTCCCCGTATCGGTATCCGTCCCACCATCGACGGACGTCGCAGAGGCGTTCGGGAATCTCTCGAAGTCCAGACTATGAACATGGCCAAGGCCGCCGCCGAACTGCTCAGCGCCAATCTCCGCTATCCCGACGGCCGCCCGGTCGAGTGCGTCATCGCCGACACCACCATCGGCGGCGTCGCCGAAGCCGCCGCCTGCCAGGCCAAATTCGCCGCGGCGGGCGTCACCGCCACCTTGACCGTCACCCCCTGCTGGTGCTACGGCTCCGAGACCATGGACATGGATCCCCTGACCCAGAAGGCGGTCTGGGGCTTCAACGGCACGGAACGTCCCGGCGCGGTCTATCTGGCCGCCGTGCTGGCCGCCCACGCCCAGAAGGGGCTCCCCGCTTTCGGCATCTACGGACGCGAAGTGCAGGACGCTTCCGACACCACGATCCCCGAAGACGTGAAGGAAAAACTCCTGGCCTTCGGCCGGGCCGCCGTGGCCGCGGGCTGGATGCGGGGCAAGTCCTATCTTTCCATCGGCAGCGTGGCCATGGGGATCGCCGGCTCCATCGTTTCGCCCGAACTCTTCGAGGAGTACTTCAACATGCGCTGCGAGTCCGTGGACAGTTCCGAGATCCTGCGCCGCATGGAAGAGGGCATCTACGACAAGAAAGAATACGAGAAAGCGCTCGCGTGGGTCAAGACCAACTGCAAGGAAGGCGCGGACAACAATCCCAAGCGGCTCCGTCACACCCGCAAGCAGCTGGATTCCGAATGGGAATTCGTGGTCAAGATGGCCATCATCGTCCGTGACCTGATGCAGGGCAATCCCCGCCTCTCCGAAATGGGCTACCAGGAGGAAGGCGGCGGCCACAACGCCATCGCGGGCGGCTTCCAGGGCCAGCGGCAGTGGACCGACCACTTCCCCAACGGCGACTTCACCGAGGCCATGCTCTGCACCTCCTTTGACTGGAACGGGATCCGTGAGCCTCTGGTGCTGGCCACCGAGAACGACTCCCTCAACGGCGTCATGATGCTTTTCGGGCATCTGCTCACGGGGACGGCTTCGGGATTTTCCGATGTTCGCACCTTCTGGAGCAAGGAATCGGTCAAGCGCATCACCGGGTACGACCTCGAAGTTCCCGGCCTCATCCACCTGCTCAACTCCGGCGCCACCACCCTCGACGCCACCGGTCAGTGCTCCAAGGGCGGCAAGCCCGCCATGAAGCCCTTCTGGGAGATCACCCCCGCCGAGGCTCGGAAGTGCCTGAAGGCCACCCAGTGGCGGCCCGCGGGCGTGGAGTATTTCCGCGGCGGCGGTTTCTCCTCCAACTTCATCAGCAAGGGCGGCATGCCCATCACCATGAGCCGCATGAACCGCGTCAAGGGACTCGGCCCCGTCATCCAGATCGCCGAAGGCTACACCTACGAGCCCCCGGCCAAGGTCCACGACATCCTGAACAAGCGCACCGATCCCACCTGGCCCACCACCTGGTTCGTTCCCAGACTGACGGGGCAGGGCGCTTTCAAGGACGTGTACAGCGTCATGGCCAACTGGGGCGCCAACCACGGTGCGTTCAGCTACGGCCACATCGGCGCGGACCTCATCACGCTGGCCTCCATGCTCCGGATCCCCGTCTGCATGCACAACGTGCCCGAAGAGAAGATCTTCCGGCCCTCGGCCTGGAACGCCTTCGGCATGGACAAGGAAGGCGCCGACTACCGGGCCTGCGCCAACTTCGGTCCCCTCTACCGCTGAAGGTTTCCCCAAAAAATGCCCGTCGGCCCCGTTTGAGGGGCCTCCCCCGCTTCGCGGGCTTCGGGGCATTTTTTGGGGTCCCCGCTCTCCGTCAGTCCGTCGGCTTCGCCTTACTCCTTCCTTCGAGAAAGGTACTTTTGATTTCTGATGCCCGTCGGCCCCGTTTGAGGGGCCTCCCCCGCTTCGCGGGCTTCGGGGCATTTTTGGGGGTCCCCGCTCTCCGTCGGTCCGTGCGGCTTCGCCGTACTCCCTCCTTCGAGAAAGGTACTTTTGATTTCTGATGCCCGTCGGCCCCGTTTGAGGGGCCTCCCCCGCTTCGCGGGCTTCGGGGCATTTTTTGGGGTCCCCGCAACGCCCCCAAAAGTTGCCTTCGGCACCGAGTGTGGCGCCTCACCCCGCCTTCGCCGGGGCCTTGGGTACTTTTGGGGGACCCCCGCCGTGCGGCTTCGCCGTACTCCCTCCTTCGAGAAAGGTACTTTTGATTTCTGATGCCCGTCGGCCCCGTTTGAGGGGGCCTCCCCCGCTTCGCGGGTTTCGGGGCATTTTTTGGGGTCCCCGCAACGCCCCCAAAAGTTGCCTTCGGCACCGAGTGCGGCGCCTCACCCCGGCTTCGCCGGGGCCTTGGGTACTTTTGGGGGGACCCCCGCCGTTCGGCTTCGCCTTACTCCCTCCTTCGAGAAAGGTACTTTTGATTTCCTGATGCCCGTCGGCCCCGTTTGAGGGGCCTTCCCCGCTTCGCGGGCTGCCGCACGATCCCCGATCGTGCGGCGGTGTTATCCCGACCGCTGAGGGCGGACTCTCCCCTGTTGTCTCGCCGGGGGAGCTTTTTTTCGGAAAATCTGATATTATCACTTGACAATGTCATTACGGCGTGCTATATTGATCCGGGGTACAAAAAGGAGGGCGCGATGGGCATACTTACGGAGCTGAACGATTATATCCTGACCATGGCGGAGGGCATGGCTCCCGGGGAAAAACTGCCCGGCGCCCGGCAGATCGCCGAACGCTTTTCCTGCTCATTGCCCCGGGTGCAGGCAGTCCTCGACGCGCTGGAGCAGTGCGGCGTGGTGGTGGGCCGTCCCCGGAGCGGCACCTTTGTGCGTGAAGGGTTCCGCGACCGCGTCCTGCCCCGGAACACCGCCTGCGCCAAATTTCTGAACGTGCTTTCCGAAACGCAGAAAAAGCGTTTCCGCCGGAGTTTTCCCGATATGCATCTTTCGGGCGTCTTTCACTCGGGCGGCGTGGAGATCCTTTCCTCTTTCACCATCCTCGCCCGGCAGGGGAACTACGAAGACCTTTCCGCGATCTTCGCCGAGACCTTTCCCGACGCCGAAAAGCGCTTTTATCTGGATTCCTGCCTGCCTTTCCGCACGGAAGGACGGCTGTGCGCCGTGCCCCTCATCTTTTCGCCCCAGCTCCTCTGGTACGATCCGGAGCTCTTCCGCCGGGCGGGTGCGCCCCTTCCCGAAAGCACCTGGGGCGAAGCCGGATTTTTCGCCGCCCTCCGCGCTCTTCACCGCACGCTTTCCGGCAGGCGGATCATCAATTATTCCCCCGGATTCGCCCCCTGGATCGGTTTCGTCATCGCCGCGGGGGGCGGCCTCTTCGACGGTTCTCTGCCCGATCCCGTTCTCATCGACTCTCCCCCCACCGTGAAAGCCTGTCTGAAATACGTTTCTCTGCTCCGCGAACTGGATCTGGTCGAAGACTTCTGCCCGGATCCCGAGGCCGCTTTTGCCCAGGGGAACCTTGCCATGTTCGTCGGATTCCGCCAGAGCAGCTGCGCCTTTCGGGAACACGGCATCGACTTCGTTCCCGGAGCGGTCCGTATGCCCGACCTGGGGGGGCGGAACAGCCATCAGGCCGCCGCCGGGATCGCCTTCAGAAAGGGGATCTTTTCGAAAGAGGAGATGAAGGCCCAGCTGAAATTCTGGCTTTCCGCTCCCCTTCAGGAGGAGCTGGGCCGGAACGGCTACGGCATCCCCTTTCTGCGTTCCGCGGCCCTGAAGACCCGGAACATGGAAAGTCCCGCCGACCGGGCCCTCTTCGGCAGGATCTCCCCGCCGGGACCGGACTGCTACATCTGCTCCGAAGAGCTGGGGAGCCTCATCACCCGCTCGGCTTCCTTCATCAACACGCAGCCCCCCGGGGAGATACCCCGCCGCCTGGGACAACTGGCCGCAACGGTCAGATACATAACCGAAATGAAAAGACAGCAACCAAGGAAAGGACAGAAAAAATGAAAATGGATTTCCAACGGGTCATCCTCTTCGCGGGGAGCAGTTCCTATAACGGGCTCATGCCCCTCGAGACTTTCAAACGAGTGGCCGAGACTGCCGCCGAGGCGGGCTTCACCCATGTGGATCTGGGCTGTTCCATGGTGGAGCGCAGCCGCCACCAGCTGACCAACAACGGCGTCTGGTGCAGGGAGTACGACTTCTATCCCGAATACACGGCGGCCTTTCCGGGCTTCTTCAAGTTCTTCGTGCCGGAAGCGCTCCGGCCTTACCTGCCCGAGGAGACGGCCAAACGGAACCTCGAATCCATGCACGAGCGGGCCGAAGTCCTGCAGGCGCTGGGACTCAAGGGGGCCTTCTTCGGCGGGGAACCTCAATTTCTGCCCGAAGCGGTCTACGAGGCCCACCCCCACTGGCGGGGGGCCCGCAGCGACTACGCCGGACGGAGCCGGATCGCCTACTTCTCGCCCTGCCTGGACCAGCCCGAAGTCCGGGCCCTTTACGCCGAATCCGCCGAAAGGGTCTTCGACGCCGCGCCCTGCATCGAATACGTCCACCTGCTCACGGGGGACTCCGGCTCCGGCATCTGCTGGGGCGAACTCTACACCGGGAGCAACGGGCCGGAGTTCTGCCGAAACGTCCCCATGGAAAAGCGCATCTCCACCTTCTGCGAAGTACTCGCCGAGCCCATGAGGAAGCACGGTCATGCGGATCCCATGGCCATTTTGCACCGTTCGACCCCGTGGGGCCGCAGCTGCCCGGTGCGCAAGGCGGCGGGGGCGCCCGGAGGGACCGTCTTTTCCGCCCGTGGCCCCCTGGACAAGCCCGTCTGCTTCGAGGATCCCGTTTCGCTGATGGAGGAGATCGCCCTCACCAAAGATTTCGACAACCTGATCGTCAACGTGGAAGCCCCCGAATTGCAGATGGTTCCGGGGAGCCTTTACCCGGAATTGATAAAGTCCGCGCTGGCCGACGCGCCGCGGGGCATGACCGACATCACCGCACGGGTCAAGGCCGCCGCGGCCAAGTGCCGCCCCGGCCGGGACGCGGAAAGGTTGACCGACGGCTTCTTCCTGCAGAGCCGGGCCCTGCGGCAGTACCAGCAGCTCAGCTGCAACTTCTTCTACGGCAGCATGAGCGAACGGTGGCTCACGCGGCCCTTGCTGGTCTGCATCCCTCCCATGGATTCGGAAGAGACCGCCTATTACCGCAACTACATCTTCAGCGTAGGCGGGGAAAAGGCTTTCCGGGACATTCTGGACTTCCACGGGGGCCGCTGGCAGCGCTTCGGGCGGACGGCGGAAGAAGGCGCCCTGTCGGCCTTCATCTGCGCCGCCGTCATCGAGAAATTGGACCGTGCCATCGCCCTTTTCGGGCCGGAAAGCGACGAGGGCTTCCGCGCCCGGGCGCTGCGGGTGCTGGTGAAGAACATCCGTCACCTGCTCCTCTTCGCCGCCGCCTGGGACAAACTCCGGGAAACGGGGACGGCCGACCGGAGCTACGTCCAGAATCTCATGCGGGCGGAGATCGACAACTGCTCCGAAATGATCGACATTCTGGAAAAGGGCCCCCGCAACGTCATCCATCTGGCCGCGACGAAAGAGGCGGAGCACACCTTTCAGTTCGGGCCCGACCTGGCGGACCAGCTGCGGCAGAAACAGCACCTCATGTTCCGCCACTGGCACGATCTGGACGACATCCTCCTCGGCAAGAAGGAACGTCCGGAATAAGCTTTTTTCACTTTCCTCCCGGTGAGATCGTCACCGGGAGTTTTTTTGCTTTTTGCGCGGCTCTTTCGCACATACGGCCCGGGCCGATTTCAAGCGGGGGAAGGTAAAATCCTCTTGCGGAGTGTGTTCTCTTCCTTGCATTTCGGTCAAACGGTGCTATATTATCTTCCGCAAGCGTCGTAATTCAACACTCTTAAACAGGAGAACCCTTTTATGAAAAACGCCGGGATCGGATGCGGTCTTTTCTTTGTCATGTCGATCATCATCTTTCTCGTTCTGCCGGAAAAGACGGCGGGCAGCGCCCTCGGATACGCCTTCCTCTTCGGACTGGTGTGTTCGATCGTTTCCCTCGCGGTCAAAAGGTTCGAAGACTATAAATGGTTCGCCTGGGGCGGCTCCTGGATCCTCGCCATTCTGCTGGGCTTCGTGGCGCCCATAAAGGTGGACAACCCCAAATCGAAGGCCGAAATGAGGGGGGATGTCGCCGCGAAGAAAAGCGACGCCGGGAAGGCCGGGAAGAAGGCCGACGCCGGGAAGAAAGACGGGGCTTCCGCCGTCGGCTCCAACGTGCCGCAGCGGCCCCCTCAGCAGCCCCGGCGGACCCTGGAACAGGCTTTGGCCGAACTCGACGGCATGATCGGTTTGAAGGAGGTCAAAGCCGAGATCCACAAACTCGTGGACTACACCAAGATCGTTCAGGCCCGGAAGAAGCAGGGGCTCAAGGTGCCCTCCATCTCCTATCACTGCGTTTTCACCGGGAATCCCGGCACCGGCAAGACCACCGTCGCCCGGATTTTGGGAGACATCTACCGGGAACTGGGTATCCTCAAATCGGGCCATCTGATCGAAACCGACCGCTCCGGACTGGTGGGGAGCTACGTGGGCCAGACCGCCCTCAAAACCAACAAGCTCATCGACTCCGCACTTGACGGAGTTCTTTTCATCGACGAAGCCTACGCGCTGGCCGGGGGCGGCAAGTCCGACTACGGGCAGGAGGCCATCGCCACGCTCCTCAAGCGCATGGAGGACGACCGGGACAAGCTGGTGGTCGTGGTGGCGGGCTACTCCAAGGAAATGCGGGCCTTCCTCGACGCCAACAGCGGCATGCGGTCCCGCTTCAACCGCTACATCAACTTCCCCGACTACTCGGCGGAGGAACTGGCGGCCATGTTCAGGATGCGGGCGAAAAAGAATCAGTTCACCCTCGCGCCCGACCTGGAGGAAGGGCTGGTCAAGCTGATGAAGAAGGTGACCCGTCACCCCGACCCGACCTTCGGCAACGGCCGTTTCGTGCGGAATCTCTTCGAAACCTCGGTGGAACGGCAGGCCATGCGTCTGGCCTCCCTCAAGAACCCCACCAAGGAGCAGCTCATGGCTTTGACCATGGCCGACGTGGAGGTGAAGAAGGGCATCCAGGACGAGAAGGAGCCCACCTTGCAGGAAGTGCTGGCCGAACTGGACCAGCTCATCGGCATGAAGTCCGTCAAGCAGGAGGTCAAGAAGATGGCCGAATTCTGCCAGATCGCCAAGGAGCGTGAAAAGGCGGGCATGAAGAACGCCAAGATCAGCTACCATTGCGTCTTCACCGGCAATCCCGGCACCGGCAAGACCACCGTGGCCCGGATCATGGCCAAGGTGTTCAAGGCGCTGGGGATCCTCGAAAAGGGCCATCTGGTGGAAACGGACCGCTCCGGACTGGTGGCCAAATATGTGGGCCAGACCGCTTCCAAGACCAACGAGATCATCGACAGCGCCCTGGGCGGGGTGCTTTTCATCGACGAAGCCTATACGCTTGTTTCCGGCGGTCAGAACGACTACGGGCAGGAGGCCATCGCCACGCTGCTCAAGCGCATGGAGGACGACCGGGACCGGCTTATCGTGATCGTGGCGGGCTACTCCGGCGAGATGAAGCGGTTCATCGACGCCAATCCGGGGCTGAGTTCCCGTTTCACCCGGTACATCCACTTCCCCGACTACACCGCCTCGGAACTGGCCGACATGTTCCGGATGTTCGCCAAGCGGAACCACTACGTGCTCTCGGCCGAAATGAACCGGTATCTCAACGCCTCCATGGCCTATTTGACCAAAAACAAGGACAAGAACTTCGGCAACGGCCGGTACGTGCGGAACCTTTTCGAGAAGGCGGTGGAGCGGCAGGCGGGCCGTTTGACCAACATGCCCGACAGGACGCCTGAAATGCTCAAGACCCTCGAATTGAAGGACATCGGGATCCGGATCAAGAAGCCCGCCCCGAAGACGACGCCTCCGGCCAAAAAGTCCGCGCCCCCCGCCGGGAAGTGACTCCGGGCGTGGAAAGGCGCCGTGCGATGCGGTGCGGACGCACCTTTGGACGTGCGGGATTTCACCGGATGCGTACGGGATCATGAACCGGCCGTCGCCCCATAAATCTCTGCCGGAACGTGTCCGGCACGGCGATGAGGTCTCCCGGACCGGATTTTACGACCGCTGCAGGCGGATCGTCCGGAGCGAGGCGATCGACTTCATCCGTTCCAACGCGGCGCGGAAGCAGGCGGAGGAACGGTTCGCCGAGGCCGGTACCGGGGAGACGACTTTCGACGGCGCATTCATGGCCGAGTGGCGGAAAGCGGTTTTGTCCGAGGCTTTGGAGGAACTGCCGAGCCGGGTGGTATATTACGGACAGTTTTCGGGCAACGGTACAGTATCATGAATTACCCTACCACACAGTCCTCCTTATTGGAACGGGTCCAGAACGGCGATGAAATTTCGTGGAACGAATTTTATTTCCGCTATGCTCCGGTGATCCGGGCCGCAGGAAGCGGATTTCATTTCAACGATGCGGAGTGCGATGATCTTGTTCAGCAGGTGATGCTGAAATTCTTTGCCAATGCAAAAACCTTCGTCTACCGGCAGGGCGAGGTCAAGTTCCGCACCTATTTTTCCCGTATCGTCCACAATCAGGCGGTCGATATGATCCGGCGCAACGCAAAATGGAACGATCCGCCCGTCGAACTGCCGCACGAACCCGATCCGTTCAATGACCTTTTCATGGAAGAGTGGCGCAAGGCCGTTTTCTCCGAAGCCAAGGACGAATTGCGTCAGCGGGTGGACGAGAAGACTTTCATGGCGTTCGAGCTTTACGGCCTGCAGAACCGTGATGTCGGAAAAGTCGCCGGGATACTCGAAGTGACCCCGAGTCAGATCTATGCGGCGAAAAACCGATGTGTCCGGATGTTGCGGGAAATCGTAGCCAGGCACAACCGGAACGACGGAGACCTTCATCTTGAAATTTGATGTCGGAAACAAAATCGGCGACTATATGCTCCTTGCCCGATGCGGTCAAGGGGCGTACGGGGTCGTTTTTCTGGCGGAAAACATCATCACGGGGCAAAAGGTCGCGCTCAAGGCCGTTGCCACGGCGGGGCGAAATTTCGAGCGGGAACTCAAGGGACTGCGCCAGTATCAGCAGATCTGCCGCCGGACAAATCTTTTGCAGATCTATCACGTTGGCGCGGGGGATGGTTTTTTCTACTACACGATGGATGCGGCCGATCCTCTCGGCGATGCGGATTACACGCCCAAAACACTTGCCAATATTTTGAAAGCCGGAGGAAAACTTTCCGTTGCGGAGATCCGGACAATGGCGAACGAACTGATCGCCGCGCTGGAAGTCCTGCATAAAAAAGGCATGATGCACCGCGACATCAAGCCGGAAAACATCCTGTGGGTGGACGGTCTGGCTATGCCGGGCGACATCGGTTTGCTCACCGGCGGCGGAGAAACGACCCTTGCCGGGACTCCCGGCTTCATGCCGCCGGAGGTCCTTGCCGGACTCCGGGAATATGAGGCGAAAGATGATTTTTATGCCTTGGGCAAGGTCCTTTACTGCGCGCTGACCGGATTGCCGGTTTCCCAATATCCCTCGTTTCCGGAAAGTTCGACGCTGACCGGAGCCGGGGAGATCATCAAACTGTACAGCCGGCTTTGTGCCGGAGAAACGATCATGCGGCAGGGGCGGCAGCGGTCCGCCCGGAGGATCATTTTCCCGGTGGGGATATCCTGCCTTCTGGCCGTCGTGTTCCTCGCGGGCAGATACTGGAAAAGCCCGGCCCGACCGGCCCCGGAAACGGAGTCCGGACCGCGGATTGTTTCCGCGGCAAAACCCGTTGATGTGCCGGTTCAGAAAACTGCGCCGAAAACGGAGTCCGGGCCGCCGATCGCCTCCGCGGACGAACCCCTCTATGTGCCGTCTCAGGAGATGCTGGAACTCCTGCCGGAGCTGCGGAAACATTATCAAGCACTGGAGACACAGCTGCTCGCGGCACGCTCCGCCGCGGCATCCGATGTTTCGACCGAGGAGCTTGCCGAAGCGGAAAAATATCTGGCTCAGCATCCGGAAAACCTGCTGGCCGGGTATCCGCAATCATTCGTGCTTGACCGGAAGAGCAGACAGGCTGAAAAGGATTTCGATGCGCGTCATCAATCCGACCCCGTCTGGCGTTATTTCCGCAACCAGCAGGAGATTCCGGTCTGCATTGCCAATACCAAAGAGCATGTGGTACCTCGCCGGTATTCCATCGAGGAAGCCCGAAAGAAATTGCTCGACCTCTATCGTCAGCAGCGGGCTTTGGAAGCCGAGATCCTGAAAAAATACCAAAAATAAATTTTTCCCGAGTAAAAAATCCCTCCGGCGTGCGTTCAAAAGGCTGGAAACATCGTCATCGGTGTTCCGGGCTGATTGAAAAGGCGGCGTCAATCGCCGGGAAAAATACATTCCGGGAAAGGAAAAGACTTGACAAACAGGTTTTTTTGTGCTATATTCATAGCAGTTTCTTGATCCAAGTCCAACGACAGGAGGATAAGCAAATCTGAAAAACAGCTAAAAAATTTGTTTGAAGAGTGAAAGTATCTTCGAGCAGGATTCGATCATAGTGAAAACGCCAAATTTCAACGATCAGGTAATCCGACTACTCGTAAGATGCGCTGTTTGTGTACGGCGCATTTTCCCGTATGGATTACCCGGGCGATTGGCGTTGCCTACTATGATCATGCGGTGGGAATGCGCCTCTTTTATTGCCCGCATTTCTCCGGAGCGGCCATTGATCAAGGCCGCAGAGAGTTTGGAAGGAAAAAGTTTTTTGGAATGAAGTGGTGTAAGAAAATTAACTTTTCGGGAGAATTACTATATAGAAAGGGGGAGAGAAATGGAATCTTCAACATTGGGCGCCTGGCTGGCGAAAATCGGTTTTTGGGTGACACTCGCACTATTGTCAACAGGTATCTTCATGACCCGCTCACCGTGGTGGTTGGTCGGCTTCGGACTTTTCTGGCTGGCGAGCCTGAGTCTCCTTGCAAAATGTAGAATGTCGTCGTCGGCTGTTTTTTCTCTTATCTTGTGCGATATTTATTTTATCGTTGTCTCGGGTGTGATTGTCTCCAATAAAGATGCCAGCGCCTGGTGGTTGACCATTGCTTTGCTCCTCGAAATAATGTTCGTAGGGTATGCCCAAAATCAAATTGACGAGGAGGAAAAAAAGCAGGAGCAAGAGGCTCCCCCTGAAAAATCCGAAGAAGAAGACGAAGAAGACGAAGAGAGCGCAGAAGGGGACAACGAAGGAGACGACGTAGATGGAACGAATAATATTAAGAGCCTTCAGATGCTTTGCGTCACGAAGTTAATAGAAAAAATGAAGGGCGGGGATGTAGTCGATCAAGCAATAGGCGAGTGGTTCGAATCGATAAATCAAGGGGTGATTCCCGGCGGAATGAAAGATTTCAACAAACTTGACAAAACCGCAAAAAATATCTTCGTTAGTAAACTTACCACCACTTGGCGTAACGCGGAAAAGCAATTGCGGTCACAAGGAATAAGTTTGGGAGACAATGCAATTGTCGGTCTAGTTGCCGGAACATTATTTGCAATTAGATTTTCCACTGGCGCAATGTGTGATCCACTTACAGAAAAATTGTTTGCCGTAACTTCATACATTGGGACGCCGCTATCCAAGGCCTTCATCAAAGTGCTTCCGGACTTGAAAAAAGGAATGCCGGAAATATTTGCTTCTTTTGAAGAACATGCCTTGTACAATTATTTGGATCATCTGATTGCCGACAAGGAATACAGCGTTGAAGATTGGAGCGATTTGGTTCTTCTGTGGGCCGCTGACAACACCGAAGAGAGCTTTTCCCGCTTTGCGGAGAAAAAAGCTCGTAGAGGCAGTTCTATACTTGAAGAAATCATCAATAAAAAATAGTGTTATATAGAATATGAATTCAAATCAGCAAAAAAAAGTTTCTGAACAATTCTCTGCGGGGCTCGAAAAAGTAACAGAAGATGACATTTCATCCGTTATGAGCCAAAAAGAGAAAGCGTTCAGATTGTCCAAACATTTGGGCAAAGTAACTGATGACTTCAAATTGCTCTGGGATTTGTTGTGTGATTACAAATCCGGGGCGTATAAGGAAGTCCCGTGGAAGATGATCGCCGCAATCGTTTTCTCTGTCGGCTACCTGCTCATGCCGCTCGATGTTATTCCGGATGTTCTTCCGGTGGTCGGTTTTGCCGATGACGTTACCGTATTCGGATTCGTTCTGGCTGGATTTGCCTCAGAATTGGATAGTTACAGAAACTGGAAACAAAGTCGTCCTTCCTTGCCGGACACGGTGTCCGGTGAAGAAGAAAAATAAACAAATCAAATAGGAGAATGAAAAATGCCGACATGTCCGAAATGTGGCGCAACAGCAAGCGATGTCCGTGTGGTGAAATGCCCTGTTTGCGGAAGGATATTCTGCAACAAGAACGGGGTCCAGAACGGAAGATCGTGCTGCAATGTCCACGGAGGGACCGCAGCGGGCGGAACCTGTCCCTTCTGCCATAAAGGAAAACTTCAGTCATATTGAAAACAAAATTTTGAGGAGGATTTATTATGGGATTCTGGGATGCGCTTGGCAAGGTTGCCCAAAGCGGGATGAACAAGCTGAATGAGACCAACATGGAAATCAAGGTAAAAATGGAACAATTCGAATGCAAATCGGATGACGAGTTGAAGTCAATCTTGAGGAGCGGTTGGTCTTCGTTTGCGGACAAGGCAGCTGCAAGCAAGATCTTGAAGCAACGGGGATATTGATCCTCGTTTTTATCAGAATCCGAAGACTATCCATTCCGGAAAAGATAAAATGCTGGAATAGGTCTTCGGATTTTTTAGTAACAATTGAGCAGGGAATCGAAAAAATTCGATGTAAAAGTGCATCATGGGGCAGATTTTAGTCGGCTGTCTGGGGCTTTTGTCGCTCTATGTGCTGTTCCCCTTTTTTGCGGGGACGATTTCCGCCTTTGCAATCGGAGGCTGGATGTTTGGCGTTGGAGCGATAATTTACTCAATCCTCGCACTGATAATCTGCGCCAAGGTGGAGGATAAAAAGGGAATTTCTTACTTCCTGCTGATGATTCCTCTGTCTGTATGTTTTGGAAATATGGGGACTTGTCAGCGGATTACAAAAATCATAAGCGGAAAGGATCGAAAAATGAGTGTGGAATGTCCGAAATGTCATCGTCAAGTAACTCAGGTTTGCCGGTGCAGCAAATGTCACAAGATCAAATGCGCCGACACCACATCACGGGGCGGAGTCAAACTTGGCTGCTCTGCCAAGGAACCGGGACAGCCTTATCCCGGAGCCACCCATGCGGGGTGCGGCGGAAAATGGGAAAAATACAAATAGATTTGAAAGGGAACGGAAGGAGACGGAAGAGAAATGATCCGGATCTTCAACATCGACGATCCCATTTGCGCGACCTGCGAATACTGGATCGAAAAGGACAAGAATATCGGCTTCCAGAACAAGCGGATGTTCATCGAATACGGTCATGTGCAAGGGAAATGCCTCTCGGAGAACAACACCCTGCGCGGTCCCCACGAGCGGATCTGCCGCAACTACAAACGCTGGCATATGCTGCCGGAAAAATGACGGGAAGGACCGGGAACCATGAAACCGATCGTGACCCTTGCAGGAGTGAAAGAAGATGACCCGCGCCGTCAAGTCATGCTCGACAAAAAAGCCGAACCGCAGAAGTTCTGCGCCGCATACGAGAACATCTGGAAACAACCCCAATTCGAATGGGCGGTGAAAAAGGGCGTCTGGCCCTGCAGGAAAGTTTTGTACACGGATTCCGAAGGTCTTTACGTATGCGGGCTCCCCAAAGAGTTTCCACCGGATCGATGGCGGGACCTTGCAAAAAGCATCGGCGGATTTTACCGCCGCTGGACTGACGGATGCGATATCCTGCCCCAGTTTGATTTATCAACTCTCCGGCGAGTGATTTTTTCCTGATTGCCGCACACCCTTCCCTTCGCGGATCTGTTCCGCGGAGGGAGGGCTTTTTGTGCGTGTGACGCCTGCGGGAAAGGGGAACAAAAGACTCCATCGCGGGACCCGGACGCACGGTTTTGTCTTTCGAAGACGGTCGTGCGGGGGTGTTTTTTTGTCTTTCTCCTCATAGATCACTTGAAAAACCGGGGAAGTGGGGCTATCTTATGCAAAATCGTGTATGAGGGCTTGTCTTTGGTAAATTCGCCGTAGGAAACTCTTTCGTGTAAAAAAAGAAGTTGCGATGCTTTTCTGCTCTTACGTCTTCGTTCTGGCTTTTCTTCCTCTGACGCTGCTCGGGTATTTTTCCCTGAACCGGATCAATGCCAAGGCAGGACGCTGCTGGCTCCTGGCGGCGTCGCTCTTCTTCTACGGATATTTCAACTGCTCCTATCTGCTGCTGCTGCTGGGGTCGCTGGTTTTCAACTACGCGGTGGGTGCCGTCCTCGAACGCCGCCGACAGCGCTGGATCCTGATCTTCGGCTGCGTGGTCAACCTCCTGCTGCTGGGTTATTTCAAGTACTACGACTTCTTCGTGGAAAACATCAACACCCTCTTCGGCACCGATCTGGTCATCCACAAGCTGCTCCTGCCCCTGGGGATAAGCTTTTTCACCTTCCAGCAGATCTCGTATCTTTCCGATGTGTATAACGGCGTGTTGGGAGAGCGTTATTCGCCGCTGGATTACGCGCTGTTCGTGCCATTTTTCCCCCAGCTGATCGCCGGGCCGATCGTGCTGGCCAACGAAATGATGCCGCAGTTCGCCCGGAAAGAGAACCTCGCACTGAATTACTCCAACTTCAGCTGCGGCATTTTCATCTTCGCCCTCGGGCTGGCGAAAAAGATCCTCGTCGCGGACAACCTCGCCCCCGTCGCCGACCGGGCTTTCGCCCTGGCCGCGCCGGGGTTTGCGGATTCGGCGCTCGGCAGTTTGGCCTACTACATGCAGATCTACTTCGACTTCAGCGGCTACTCCGACATGGCCATCGGCCTCGGGGCCATGTTCAACATCATGCTGCCGGTGAACTTTCTCTCGCCTTGCCGTTCCGCGAGCATCCAGGAATTCTGGCGCACGTGGCATATCACCTTGGGGCGCTTCCTGGGACAATTCGTCTACCGCCCCCTCGGCGGCAGCCGAAAGGGGCCTTTCCGCACCGGGGTGAACATCATGGTGACCTTCATACTCTGCGGCCTGTGGCACGGCGCCAGCTGGATGATGATCCTGTTCGGGGCCGTGCAGGGCACGGCGATCGTGATCCACCGGATCTGGAGCAAGGGGCTGCAGCTCAAGATGCCGAGGCAACTCGCCGTGCTCGTGACCTTCGTTTTCTTCTGGATGTCGCTTATCATTTTCCGCGCCGATGCTCCGTCCCGAGCGTTCCGGATGTACCGGGCACTCGGCGATTTCAGCCGGGAGAAGCTGGCGGCGGCATGGGAAAGCCTGGACACCGCTTCCATAACCGTGCTGGCGGTCGCGCTGGGGATCGTCTTCCTTCTGCCTCCGGCGAATTCCTTCCGTGAGAATTTCAAGCCGGCCGTGTGGCATTGGGTGACCGCCATGGTGCTGCTCGTGTGGAGCATATTCTGTTTCAGCAGGATATCGCCGTTCATCTACTTCAACTTCTGATTTCGGGGATATGTTCATGGTGCTGCAGGAAAAACTTTCCGCGATGGTCCGGCGGGTGAGGGAGCGGGTGTGCCGCCCGATCCCCGCCCGGCGGTTCGTCATCAGTTTTCTGGTGACATTCGGCGTTTTTTTCCTTCTCTGGGCGCTGCTGGTGTTTGTGATCGATCCCTACATCTACTACCATCGGGGGTGGGGCTTGAAGAACGTCTTCAGCAATTCTCCGGCCCGGATCCCGGGCGTGATGCGGAATTTCGATTTCGACACCGTTCTTTTCGGCACCTCCCTGTGCCAGAACTTCAGACGTTCGGAAATCGACGCGGCGCTGCATGTCAGGAGCGTCAAAGCCACTTCCGCGGGGCTGAAGTCCGATGCAATGAGCCGGTACTTCGAAACCGCCTGGAGATATCGCGGGCATAAATTGACCCGCTGCGTGATGGGGATCGACATTTTTTCCTTTGCCAAAAAAAGCGAGAACAGCAATTACCTTTATCTCTACGAAGACCGGCTCTTCCCCTGCGAATACTTCTTTTCGGCGGATACGGCCGAGGCCATCGCGGATGTGCTCATAACCAACATTTCCGCGCCGTACGACCGGATCTCCCGGCACCAGCTCGACGAGGATGTCATGTTCAGCAACAAGCCGCGCTTCAAATACGACCGGAAAACCCTGGAAAAGGATGTGCATAAGTCGGCATACAGTCCGGTCATGCCGGATCCCGCCCGGACCATTGCGAATTTCGACAGGCACCTTTTCGTCCATGTGCGCAATCACCCCGAGATACGGTTCGACCTCTTCCTGCCGCCCTACAACATCTACTTGTGGTGTCTTCTGCGTGAACAGGGCAAGCTGGAGCCCTACTTGCACCTGCGGGATGTTTTCGCCCGGATGGCGGCGGAATATCCCAATGTGCGGATCTATGATTTTCAGGCGGAGTTCGATATCGTCTGTTCTCTCGATGTGTACAAGGACGTAACGCACTATTCGCCCAAGATCAACACCCGGATAATCCAGGATATCGGAAGCGCCAGGCATATCTTTCCCCTGGCGGAGTTCCGGCGGCGCACCGCTCTGATCCGGAGCCGCAGTGCGGAATTTCAGCCCGCCTTCGACGAGCTGCGCCGGAAGAAGCCCTGAGGAAAAACGAAAGCCGAAGCGGCCCGGTGCGGGAAAGGGGAAAAGCGCAGTCCGGCAGTTCTTCCGGCATACAGCCGGAGAGCGTTTTTGCGCGGCTTGCAATGCGGGGCGACAGGTGCTATATTATGGGGAATCTGAAAACGCAATGAACGAGGAGTATATCATGTTCGTCCCGAAAAGATTTTTCCTGCTGCCCTTCTGCCTGTGCCTGCCCGTCTTCCTGTTTGCCGGGAAATACGAAGATGCCCTCGAAAAGGTGGAAATTTGGATAGAGCAGACTTACAAGATGCCGATGGCGAAGAGGTCCGCGCAAAAAAAATTGATCCGGATCGACGATCTGCAGAAAAGCGAAGATGAAAAAATCGCCGAGCTGAAGAAAGAATTTCCGGCGGCCTTCGCACCTTCCGAACCGGGCAGTGAGAATCGTTCCGGTAAAAAAGATGATTCTTCCGTTGGAGCGGGCAGCGCTTCCCCCGATCCCAAAGACAGGGAACTTTTGGAACGTGCTTTATTCGAACGCGTGAAAACTTATAGGGAGAGGGCGGAAAAAGGGGATGAGGAAGCGCAGTACGCCCTGGGGGTCCTCTACTACAGGGGCGAGGGGCTGAAACAAGATTATCGGGAGGCCGTGAAATGGTTCAGGAAGGCCGCCGATCGGGAGTTCGCCCCGGCCCGGTGTAATCTGGGCATCTGTTATTACAACGGACTGGGGGTGGAAAGGGATCTTGCGGCGGCCGCCGGGTGGTACAGGAAAGCCGCCGAACAGCGGTATGGCCAGGCACAGTACAATTTGGGGCTCTGCTACTATAACGGGGAAGGGGTGGAAAAAGATTTTGCGGCGGCCGTGAAGTGGTTCAGACAAGCCGCTGAGCATGGAGTTCCGATGGCGCACAACAACTTGGGCGTCTGCTACGAAAACGGCCATGGCGTCGAACGGGATTTCGGGAAAGCCGTCAAGTGTTACAGGATCGCGGCCGAACAGGGGATCGGTCTGGCGCAGAACAACCTGGGGTTTTGTTATGCGCAGGGACACGGCGTCGAAAAAAGTGACGAAGAGGCGGTCAGGTGGTACCGGAAGTCTGCCGGGCAGGGAGATGCACGGGGGCAATTCAATTTGGCCCTCTGCTTTCAAAGGGGGCAAGGTGTGCCGAGGGATCTCGGCGAAGCGGTCAAGTGGTATCGAAAAGCCGCCGTTCAGGGATTGGCTCAGGCGCAGATGAATCTGGGGTTGTGCTGTTTCTACGGTTTGGGGACGGCAAAGGATCCCCGCGAGGCGGAAAAGTGGTTCCGCAAAGCCGCCGCGCAGGGAAATGCCGGGGCCAAATTGTTTCTCGACCAAATCGAGGCGCAGTCCCGGAAATAAGGGCGCCGTTCCCCGCCCGTGGCGGCGGGAAAAGTGCGACCGACGCAGTATTCTTGGTATTCTTAGTATTCCCAGTACTCCCGGTTTTCCGCCGTCGGCAGAAATTTCGGGGGGCGGGAAAATAAAAACCGCAGGACTTGGCGCTCCTGCGGAAAACGGGCAAAAAAAATGGTACACCCGGTGCGATTCGAACGCACGGCCTTCTACTCCGGAGGCAGACGCTCTAAAAGCCTTTTTAACATTTTTTCCTCAAATTCCCCTTGAATTTCATGGCAAGAGGTGGTATTTTATGCAGCCAACAGGTGCAAAAAAGCGGGGTTTTGTGAAAAAACGGCACCACAACGGCACCACAAAAGGGGGGATACCATGAAGAAGGAGAAAATTACGCCGCGATGGCTGAATAACCTGAAGCCGGGGCCTTTGGAGAAGTACGCTGATACGGAAACACGAGGACTCCAAGTCTGGGGCCGGCCGACCGCGATCTGCTTTTATTTTGTGCTCAAGCACAAGGGGAAGCAGTACCACCAGCTCATCGGCAGATTTCCTGAAATGAGGCTGGAAGAGGCCAAGGCCGAGGTCTTGAAGCGATTGGGGGCAGCTGCAAATCACGGAAGCGTGGATGCTCCGGCCAGTCGGTTGCAGCCGACGATCGGTGAGGCCATAGATTCTTATGTTCAGTCGTTCCCTGAAGGTAAGACGCGGACGAACTACGTCAGCTATTTGGCCGTTTTTGCCGCATGGCGCTCCCGGAAAATCATTGAAGTCAAACACGCTGAGGTCCTTCGGCTTCACGAGGAGATGAAAGACCGGCCCGTTATGGCAAACCACGCCGTCAAGGCCCTGGCCACAGCCATCTCCCGGCTGTACAAATCGCTGAAGCTTACTGAATACCCCGGCACGGGATGTGCCGTTATATCCGGAGACGCCGCGTAAACGCTTTCTCGATGAGCAAGAGGCCCCGGCGATTATTGAGGAGCTCGAAAAGATGACGCAGCAACCCCTTTACGCGGTACAGGCGTCTGCCCTGCTCATGATGATCTATACCGGGCAGCGAAAGAGCAATGTTCTGGCGATGGACTATTCCGAGATCCGTAACGGAGTTTGGACGGTCCCGGGGGATAAGGCGAAGGCCGGGGATGATATTGTCGTACCCCTGAATCAATACTCCTCCGAGATTCTTAAAAAGCTGTGCGGCGCCACGTTTCCTGCCGCTGGGCCTGTTTTTGTCCGGCGAGGTACGAGGCTCAAGGATGTCCGTAAGACGATGGCAGAGGTCTGCCGTCGGTGCGGCATTGATGACCTGCATATACACGACCTTCGGCGGTCCCTTGGCTCGTGGATGCTGATGAACGGCGTGGACATCGCGGTGGTCTCCCGGACTCTCGGTCACAAGTCCATCAGCGTGACCGAAAAGGTCTACGCCCACCTGCTCCCGGGAAAGATCTCTGAAGCCACCCAGAGCGCCGTCGCAGCGATGAAGACCGGGAAGGTGTAAAAACCGGTACCTCCGAGACGGGGCGTTGCAAAGGGGATTTTTGCCTCACAAGTCCATCAGCAGCTTAATCACGGCGTTCTGAACTTCGGGGGAAAAATGGAGTTCAATGATTTTTTCAGTGGCCTTACTGCGGAAGGCCTCGACAAAGGGGTTCTTAAAGTCCCGAAATGATACACCATTTTTCAGTGCGACGGTTAACCAATCCTCATCAACATAATCTCCTGGGTGCCAAGTGCTTTCTGAATGAATGTCATAGAGATCATCGTTGTATAAGTGGAGAGCTTCCTTGAGTCTTTCATCGTAGAGTTGATCATACGGGGTGAGGCGTTTTTCCCAGCTGTCGAGGGTAAATTTATCTACGCCAAGTGTATCTGCCAGTTGTTCGAGGGTCATTCCGGCACGTTCACGATGATGTTGCAAACAGCTTTTGCGGTGTTCGGTCGCACCCTCTTCGGGACCGTACAAGACCAAATCACTTTCTTTGCACTGCAGTATCTTGGCTAACTTAGGGATTTTGTCGGGGCGCGGCTGCCCCTTTCCTTTCAGCCCCCACCGACTGACGATGCTCTGTGACACGCCGAGGGCTGTCGCGATGGCATCAAGCGTTAGGCCCCGTGCTTCCCGCAACTGCTGAAACTTCTCTTTGTAAAAAATCATGGCCACCTCTCTTCCTTTTCTATAATATAGCCGCCCGAAGAGGGAAAATCAACCTCAAAACGAAAAAAATCTCAAAAAAAGTCTTTTTAGGGCTTGAAAAGTTCTATTTTGTGCGTTATATTAAAAACAGAAACAGGAAAAACGTTCCCGAAACGACAGGGAGAGACGAAGAAAAAATGAGCTATGATGACAGTATCTTACATAGGAATCATCGCGTAGAGCAGAAAAACGGTACCCGCCAACATGGGTGTCGCATCCAAGGTCGCGTACGCACTTTTTTTGTCTTTTTCAAGAACATTTTAGAACTTCTAGACGTTCTAAAAAGTATTTCTCTAACTGGAAGGAGGGTTGAAACGCAATGATCACGAAGGGAAACATCCGGACAATGCTGGTCGACTCTGGGGTCGATGTCGTCGTCACTACACGGGGCCTGGCCGATGCGCTGGGGCTGTCCGTGCGCACCATCACCGGAGCCAAGAACAAGGGGGAGCTCAAGCAGCTGGACCGAAACTGCTACGAACTGGACAGCGTCGTCGAGTGGCTTTACGCCCACCCGCGATACATCACGGGAATCAGGAAGGACCGGGCGTAATGGTGTCGGACAAGGCAGAAGGGAGGAGGAACATAATGGAACCGAACAAGGCTAACGGACAAAGCCTATCCCCCGCCGAGGGGGGCACAACTTCATGGAACACAGAGCAGAACAAGGAGGAAAAAATGATCGGCTCGAATGAAGCCAAGAGTACCTGCGGGAACCCCGCAGGCGGTCGAACCAACAATAACAGCAACGACAGCTGCAAGATGCTCCGCGTCGATTCCGGAGAACAAGCTGCCGGAGCAGACGCCGAGAACGTTTACAACTTGCCATCAAAGAAGGAGGACGTGAAGATGGAAAACAAGCAAGAAGAGCGCACTATGCACCCGACCACCAGAATACCTTTTGGACATTTATCGGTCCACATCCCCGGTCAGCTGACTCTCGCTGAACTCGAGGCACTGGAGAACCAGAAGGACCAGGAGATTCAGAAAGAGGGGGTGCCGTTTCAATATGAAGACGGCGTCTACACATTCCCTGGTCTCGGTGGAAAGGGATGGATCAGGATTCAGGATTTGGGAAAAAAGTTCCACCTCGAATGCAATAATTTCAAAGGGAACCCGTACCGCTATCTCAGGTGGTGCAAAGATCAAAGGAAAAATACAGAAGGATGCAAACACGTCCGGGCCTGCCTGCGCGTCGTAAAGGCAAACAAGCTCATCAAGAGGAGAGCGATGACGCCAGAAGATCAAAAAGCCAAAGGAAGGGGGTGAAAAATGACAGATGTTCAAGCCGTGCTCAAAGAGATTCCGTCCGACCTGCCTTACTCGGACTGGTATCGTGTCGCCGCCGCCCTAAAAAACGAAGAACTGCCTTTCGAGGTCTTTGACGAATGGAGCAAAACCTGCCCGGAGAAATACGACGCCGAGGTGTGCAAGAGGACCTGGGACAGCGTCGGTGGCCCCGACCCCCCGGAAATCACAGTCAGAACCCTGTACTTCCTACGGGAAAAGTTCGGCAAGCCCGCCATCCCCGCGCCTTCGACTCCCCTGGCATGCCCGGAGACCGATGAAGAGCTTCTGGCGCAAAGAGAAGCCCTTCTGGCCCTGCTGTTCGCTGAGGACGAAAACGTCGAGCTGGATGTCACTCGTCCCGGCACGGATAAGACGCCAGACCGTCCCGGCATCATAGGCCCGTGGCCCGAGGCTCTCAAGGAACTGCAGAAAAGGCCGGTCAACAATGGGACCTGGTTCACCATCAATCCTGTGAAACTGCCGTTGCGGGGCAAAGCCGCCAGCAACGAGGACATCGGCGCTTTCAGATACGCCCTCGTGGAAGCCGATGAGGGGACGCTGGAGGAGCAGTGGTCAACAATGACGAGCCTGCCCGTGATCCCCCCTATCAAAGCCGCTGTCTGGAGCGGCGGCAGGAGCATCCATTTCATCGTTGAAGTGGATGCTCCCGACCCGGACGAATACAAGAAACGGGTGGAGGGACTGTTCGATTATTGCCGTCTGCAAAGCGTGAAAGTTGACCCCAACAACAAGAACCCGGCCCGCTTGTCTCGCTTGCCTGGCGTGAAACGGGGAGACGGTACGCAGTACATTCTCGCTGAGGCTTTCGGTTCCCCCGACTGGAAAACCTTTGCCGCCCAGATCGCCCCTAAGGTCATCGACCGCAGAGCCGTCACTTCACCGGTAAATGGTCAAAAGGGAGGACGTCCGCAATTGGACAGCCCTGTGTTGGCCAGTGAATACATGGCGCAACTAGCACAACGGGGCAGTCGGCTGCTCTACTGGGGCGGAGATTTCTACCTTTACGATAAGGACCACTGGTCGCTGGTACCGGTATCGGAACTTGATGCCAAACTATCTGCCTTTCTGCAAGCCTCTACACAGGGGGCGCGGATTGGCAAAAGTACCGTCCTTGATCTCCGGACATGTCTGATGGGGTATCATGTCAGCAGTTTGGAATGCCCGGAGTTGCCGTACCTGATTGAAGAAAAGGAGTGCATCCCGGACTGCATGATATTCGCCAACGTCGCGGTACGCATCAAAGATCTGATGAGCCACACGCTCGAAGATTGTCCCGTAATCGCGAAGGGCAGCAACCTGTTCGGCGAGGACGACGTCGACTACAATTTCGATCCCCATGCCACGTGCCCCAAGTGGGAAAAAGCGGTTGAGGCGTGGTTTCCGGACGAAGCTGACCAAAAGATGCTCCAGAGTATTTTTGCCTACATCATCAGCCGATCCACATCTCTGAACTGCTGCTTCTTTTTTGTGGGAGAGGCAGGCACGGGAAAGTCCACGGTGCTGAAGGTGTTGCGTGCCTTGGTGGGGGAAAAACGTTGTAGCGCTGTCGCTCTGGAGCAACTGAGAGGGCGTTTCAATACGGCGCGGCTTGCGGCCTCCTTCCTGAACACTCAGGAAGAAATGCTAACGGGTGGTGCGCTCCGTGGGCAGAACAGCGTCGAGAGCCTGCTAAAAACTGCAACTGACGGCGGGACAGTCCAGATCGAGCGCAAGGGTATTGATCCGGTCGATGGGAGGATTAGGGCACGATTTGTTTTCTGCGGGAATGAGCTTCCAAAATTCGCCGACCACACAGACGGCCTGTGGGACAGACTGGTCCTTCTGCAGTTCTCGCAAAGGGTCCGCTGGACTCAGAACGATAGGAAGGAATATGCCGACATCCTGAAACAAGAGCTCCCCGGGATTTTCAACTGGGCGGCACGGGGGATGAAGGAACTTGCCAACTGCAAGCGCTTCCCGGTTTCAGACCACTCAAAGGCGTTGCTGGACGATCTACGCAAGCGCTGCGATCTTGAAGGCAGTTTTGCTCGGGAGAAGTTCATCAGAGCCATGTGGCGCCAAATCCCTGTCAGGCAGATCATGTCGGCGTACGACGAGTATGTTCAGGCATACAACGGGGTGCCAAAGAGTCTGGACGCTGTGAAAGCCGCGTTGCAGAGGGTATATCCCGACATCAAGTTCGAGAGGGCTCGCATTTACCCAATGAGCCAGACTGCCGTGGTGGTCAATCTCATGTTCCGGAATGAGGAGGACGTGTTTCCGTTGTATCCCGGGATGCCGCCGCAAGGGGGGCTGGAATCGATCGAGTCTATAGAAAAAACTGAAAGCGCCACGAAGAAGTCGTCGTTCATGGATTGCGAAGAGCGGGACCTACCGGCAATGAGAAGTTCACTGGACTCATCCGAGCCTGAGAAAAAAGCTGCTGGCGGTGAAGGTTTGACCTTGACTAAGGCAGACGATGACCTGGGTTTATTCCAACCTGAATTATGGTTTTGAGGCATAATATGATCAACATTGATGTCAATTCACCGGTAGTGGTCGTGACCGCTGAAGTCACCGCCCTGGCGGGCGTATCTTTGACAACAAGCTTGTTACTGACGGTATCGCAAAAGATCGTCAAACGCTTCGGGACTGGTTTTTTTGCAGACGCGGGGCGCGATCCCCGGGATATTTCGATTCCAGGGGCGTATCTGGAGTATTGCTACCCCGTACAGCGTCTGACACCCCGAAAAAGGTGCTCGAGTACGGAAAGGCCCACAACCTCTCGGTTGAGGAGCTCCAGCGGATGATTAACACCATCTGCATCCCGACCACCCCATCGCTAAAGTTTATGCGGGGGAAAAGGGGATAAAGGGACCAGCCGCCTCCTGCCGCCCGGTGTCGAGAGTATAAGCTCGATGCCGGGCGTTTTTTATCTTTTAATAAGGGCCTCCGCGCCTCCCCCAAGAATTCCTCCCGGACGGGCGGCTGCTGTCGCGCGAATGTCGTTATGTTTTTTTCAGGTCTGTGCAAGTGAGTAACTGCTTGAAATCACCCTATGGGAAACCTATTCTCTCACTCTTTTATTTTACTTAGTTTATAATTATTTAGGTTTGCAGACGCGATAATAATTATAAAAATTAGGTTTCCTATAAGGCGATATAATTCACCTGCTCAGTTGCACACTTGCACATTTTTTGATAAAAAATTAGGTTTCCTATAAGGGGATATGACTCATCTGCTCACCTGCACACCTTTGAAAAAACCCTCGCTTCGCAGCGCACTTTTCGGAAAAGGGGGAACCAAACTCCGGATATCCGGTTAATTTCTGGCAAAAACATGGCATAAGAACATGAGGGGAGAATGTAACTCATTCATTATCAACAAACCACAAACCTGAAAGGAGGTAGAAAGTGGAAATTTCGAGAACCCTGATGGCCGGAGCCTTGTCGGCTCTGGGGAAGCTGGTCAGCCGGACCTCTCCTGTGGAGGCGTACCGTTCCGTGCTGATCGTCGGTAAAGAAAACAAGATCACGTTCCAGACGGCAGGAAGCGACGAGACCGTCACCTTCACGGTGGACTGCGAAGATGTCAAGGAGTTCCGTATCGCCGTGAATTTCGACGCCGTCAGGACTGCGGTCAAGGCAGGTAGGAACAAGACCGTCGTCCTCGACCCCGATCCCGAAAGTCTGGGCGTGGACAACACGCTGCTGATGGCTGCCCGGGTGGAGTGGCCCGAGTTCGGCGGTACGGCCGATAGTGCCGCTACGGCGGAGCTGCCCGAGAACTTCGTCGGAGCCTTGGCTGCTGTGGCCCCCAACGTCAACCGCAACGAGCCTCGCCGGGTCCTGCAAGGGATTCACCTGTGCAAGGATGGCATCGTGACCACCAACGGCAAGGAGCTGGTTCACATAAATATGCCGCTGGAGATCGAGCCGCTGACGATGCCGTTCCCTCATGCCCTGCTCGCCACCAAGTCTGCCGAGGGCGGGGTGCTCACGACATGGGCGAAGGGCGACCAGCGCTTCTTCACCGTCACGCTGGGCTGTTGGGAGTGGACGGCGAAGGCTCTGCCCGGAACCTTTCCCAACTGGAAAGCTGTCATTCCCGACAATGCGAATCTGCCTCACATCGTCAGTTTCGATGACGAGAGGGCTGTGCAGTTGGCAACCTTCCTCAAAGGCGTCCCTGCCGATCTACCCAACAACCCGGTCTTGCTCTATATGGGCGATGACCGCGCCACGCTGGAGATCGAAGCCAAAGGCATGCAGACCCGCATCATGGCGGAGTTCCCCGAAGAGTGGGGCGACTTCGACATCAAGGTCAACAGGGAGATCCTGCTGCACCTGTTGAACGCCGGGCACCACAAGCTCAGCTTCAGCGACACCCACGCGCCTTTCCTTGCTACCGGAGGCATCGGCACCTTCGTCGCCATGCCCATCGCTTCCAAAGAAACACAACCCGTTCAACCCCATAAGGAGGAAGAAAACATGAACGAAGTGAAAACCCCCGTTGTGGCTGTGCCCGCTACGCAGCCTGCCGTCACCACCAACAACACCAACCCCGAACCCGAAGTCCCGGTCAATCCCCTGGATGATCTCGCCGCTGCTGTCGAAGACTTCAAGACTCGCCTCCGGGCGATGTTCGACGAATCGACCGTCCTCAGCCGCAAGGTCAAGGAAGTGGCCCTCGTCCAGAAGCAGAAGGAGCGGGACTTCATCCAGGCCAAGCGTGCTATCGAGAAGATCCGCATGGCCATCTGACGCAAACACCAACCACAGGGGGCCCGGGGCACAACGCTCCGGCCTCTCGCATTTTCGAAAGGAGTATTAAAGAAAATGCTTAAGCTCAACGCGTCCTATTCCAAGAAGGTCCCCGCAGACGGGGAGTTCACCAGCCAGAGCTACCACGCCAGCATCGAAGTCGAACTGCCGGACGGGCTCAGTCAGGAACAGCTCAACGGCAAGATCCATGAAACCTTCGCCATGGTCCGTGACAGTGTCGAGGCCGAACTTCACGAAAACGCTCCTGTTACCCACACGACCACCGAGCCGCAGGGATCCAGGAATCCGGCTCCGCAGGGTAACCGGTCAACAGGGAGCGGCGAAGTCTCCGCCAGCCCGAAGCAGATCAGTTATTTGCTGTCGCTGGCCAGCCGTCGGGGCATCACGCCCCAGCAGATCGCAGCCCAGAACCATGTGGCCGACGTCCAGCAGCTCACCAAGAAACAGTGTTCGGCCCTGATCGAACAGTGGAGGGTGGCGTAATATGGAAAACGGCACCCCACACTGGAGCTATTCCGCGCTGAACACGTTCCTGCAGTGCCCCATGAAGTACGCCCTGCGGTATATCGAACACGCTCAGGAGGAGCGGGTGGGAGCTTGCTTCCCCTTCGGGCGGGCCTTTCATGCGGCATTGTCGATGCGGGCCCTCAACGGTCCCTCGTTCAAGCTGGCCGAAGCGAAGGACTGTTTCGCCGGAGTCTTCGAAGCCGATACCACGGTTATCGGACCTGCCCTGACCTACAAGCCCGACGAAAGTTTCGACGGCTGCATCAACAAGGCGGGGGAGATGCTGTCCGTGGCCTTGGAGAACTGGCAGGACGACTACACGGTCAAGAGCGTGGCCGAGACCTTTTCGGTTACGATCCCCGGCGTGGACCGTCCCTTGATCGGTGAGTTCGATCTGGGGGTCGAGGAGGGAGGAAGAGAGCCCTGCATCGTGGACTGGAAAACCAGCAGTTCACGGTGGCCTATGGGCAAAGCCGACTACGAGCGCCAGCCCTCAGCCTACTGCTACGCCTACAGGGCCAAGTACCAGCACACGCCGATCTTCAGGTACGACGTCATCACGAAGGCGAAGCAGCCCCAGATCGGAAGCTGGTATACGGTGCGGACGGAAGATGAACTCTCCCGCTTCGAAAATCTCTGCCGTCAAGTGGATCGCTGCGTAAATGCCGGGGCCTTCTACCGCAACGAAAGCGTGATGAACTGCCCCGACTGTCCTTATCGTGACCGGTGCCGGGAGAAGGGAGGTGTCGAATGGGCCTGATCATGCAGGAAGGGAAGTACGTCGGCAGGGACGAGATCGCTTCCATTCCGACACCGGCAGGAACCTCAAGCTGGCATCCCGTGGCTCATGCAGACGTGATCGACGCCGTAAGCAAGGTGGTCAAAGCCCGCAACTGGCAGATCCTCGATGAGCAGTACGGTCTGGCCCGTGAGGGGCAGAGGATGTTCGGCGTTATGAGGATCAACAGGAGCAGTTCGTCGGAGTGGTCAAGGTGCATCGGGATCCGGAACAGTCACGACCAGAGCCTTTCGGTGGGGCTGGCTGCGGGGATCTCGGTAATGTGCTGCTCGAACCTCTCCTTCGGTGGGACGATGGTGCTGAAGCGCCGTCATACCTCACGGATAGAGCTGACCGATCTGGTGGTGGAGGCGGTGGAGGAGCTGGAGCTGGAGTTCCTGAATCTGGAAACCGTCTCCGAGGACCTGAAGCTCCATGAGGTGGAAGAGGACGAAGCACGGGCTGTGATCGTGAGGGCCGCCGAAGTCGGAGCCGTCAACAGCTGCGACATCGTTCCTATCTTCCGGGAGTTCCAGAAACCCTGCCACGAGGAGTTCGCGGAGCCTACCCGGTGGAGCCTGTTAAACGCCTTCACCGAGTACGCCAAGAAGTACAGCCCCGGAAGAGCGGACGTCTGCTATCGTGGCCTGACCTCACTCTTCGGGCTTGACGGCAATCGAGTGGGGCTGTGGAAAAGATGACCCTGCGGGGCCGACCAACTTCAGGAGCACGTGGTGCAGGCCCTTGAAGTATCCACGCACCCCGGGGGCTGAAACACGCCCCCGGTCTTTCTTCTTAAGTCCGTATATAGAAAGGAGTTATTATGGGACTTGATATCTACTTGACGAAAAAAACGTTCATCGGGGGCATGTTCAGATCCTCTGAAGTCGGCGGAACCATCAACCTGACCAAGAAGGGCAAGAAGATCCCGATCAAAACGGAGCGCCTGGTCTATGTGGAGGAGGATATCTTTCACGGGCGCAAGACGTACTGGCTTCAGGAGTGGCTGAACCACGAGCTGCCCGACGGGCTGCCGAACATGGTAGAGCAGGAGATCGGAGATGACGTGGTGACGCGTCTTCACGAAGCGTGCACCGATGTCCTGGCCCACCGAGACCAGGACGACCTCCGGGAGATCTGCCATGAAAAACTCTGCTGCCTCCTGAAGCCCGACATCACCGAGGAAGCGAAAAGCCTCTTCCTCGATGAAGTGAAAGAGCTGGCACAAGCAACCAGTCCGGAAGAGCAGACCGACGATGCCGTATTTCTCGTATCGGCCTCATGGTAAGGAAAGAGTATGGGAAAACGGAGTCATGTCTGGGCCGGGCCTCACGAGCATGTGGTTGTTCACCGACCGCATGGCGGAGGAGGTGGAAGTACAGATGATTCATGGCTCTGGGGTGTCCTGATAGTGGCGGGACTGATCATCGGAGGCATCATCCTCTACAACTTCAGCGACATCGTCAAAATCATCGTCTTTCTCATCATCCTCGGTGCCATACTGGGGTACGGGAAAAAATAACTTCATCACGGAGGGCTGGAAACAGTCCTCTTTTTTTAGGTGCTGCTTCCACAACGTCTTCGAGTGGATTATCGCTCTTTGCATCATCGGCCTGTCCATAGGCGTGAGGCACAAGAAATAACTAACAAACGGGCCTTTTTCAGCTCTCACGTAAAACGTGAAAAAGCGGCCTTTTTAAGAAAATCTTGTTTTTTTCCTGACTGTGCAGGAGTCAGACGTTTATCAAGAACAAAACCGCCCCCTCAAATCTTGTTTTTCCAGACGTATCCTACGGATACGTTACGCGCTTTTTTTAGGAGTTCCGTCTGAGAAAAACGAAATAGGCGAAAATGAGTGCTTTTTACAGTATCAGCGGCATGAAGCAGTCGGGACTAGGACAGCCACAGATCGAAGCCGCTGAAGGAGGCATAAGGATTACCACATCCAGAATGCTCGGTGACCTTCAAAAGCTCATAGCTGTTTTTTCGGTATAATCAGGTTGTGGTCGGGGCTGGCTCCCGTCCTACCTCAGAAGCCGGATCAGCTGAGGTTGAGGTCGCTGACTGTGCTCGGACTGACTTTTGTGCCCCACAGGGCCTCGGTAATGTCCTCCACTCGGCGGACGGAGACTCCCGCCAAGTACATCTCTATCAGGGCTTCTTCAACCGAACTTTGTTTTGTCTTGCATTTGGCTCTGAAAACACAGAAATTCCTGCTTTTTCGTCGTTCAGATTCTTCTTCCTGGCGAGGACGAGGGATCTCGCGGGTGATCGTTGTGTGACTTTTTCCAAGATTCCGTGCGATTTCCTTGGGTTTATACCCCGCAACAAGAAAATTTTCGATCTTGCAGCAGTCCTGCTTAGTGAGATGAGCCATTTTGCCCCCCCCTTGTTGAGATTTGTAAGAGTAAACGCACCTCCCCCTCTCGGGAGGGGGAACCTCTCCCAACAATACCTGTCCAATGCCACTTCTGCAAGACTGAATGCACCTCTTCCCCTTTGCAGGAGTAAATGCACCCTCCGGTTCTTGCAAGACTAAACGCACCTCTCCCAATTTTGAGGGTGCGTTTAACTTTTCAACTCTCAAATCCAAAAAAAATTCGGATTAACTCCATTTATATCTTGATTTTTGCATCAATTGGGTGTATTTTATGAAACAAGTGCGCGGTGTTGCGGAAGCAGTGCGAAGCACTGAGCTCATTGAAAACCGTATATTTCAGCAAATGTGACGGACCCCGATCAAGCAGAAATTCATTTGCTTCCCGAGAAGGTGAGATGTGCCCGGTGAGATTGTGTCTGCGCATCTTGCCGGACGCTTCTTTGCCTTCAGGAAGGGGCTTCTCGGCCGGATCTCCGTCACGATGCCTGGGAACGTTCGGTTTTTACTCGAATGTTGCCGGGCATGCGGGATCTCGCAGCGAAAGTTGCGGGATCGGCGGCTTGTCGGAAGTTTCGGAAGTCCCGACCATGATGACAACGGTTGGCGCAGCAAGAGCGGCGATGCCGGGATTCGGCATTGATGTTCCGCCGAACTCTCTTGCCGGCCGCCGTTTCCACACAGCTTGCGCGATCATGACACGGGAGAACTGTTGCCATGACGGAAGTCCATTTCTGCCGCGAAATCCAGTTTTTTGGGGATCATCGCGGATTTTTTGTCATATCTGTGTTTCAGACTGCTCTATGGGGGCAAGAAATCCGTTAAAAATATAGAGGTAAATGATTGATGAAACAAGAAAGACGGCAGGATATTTTTGAAACGAGGAGGCCTTATGTATACAATTGTCCCGCTAATCATTAAGGGTGCAGTAATCGCGGCCGCAATAGTAGTAGGAGGAGTAATTGTCATGGTGAGGAGACAAAACGAGAATGCTTCGCAGAAAGAAGCCTTGAGGAGAAATGAGGCATTGATCAGAAGCTTGACCGAAAAAATAAGACAACTTGAGCTGGAGCGTAAAGAATCAGAGGACCGTATTTCAAAACTGGAGGGCGAAATTACAGAACTCGTTTCTGAAAATGCCCGTTTGATTAACGAGAACCAGTCTCTTACAGAACAAAATTCCGATTTACAGGATAAACGTAAGAGGGCCAGAAATCTTGAGGAAGCGGCCCCGGCTCTTCTTGACTGGGTTCAATCTGTAATGGGTTATTCTGAAAATAAATCCCTGTTCCCGACTGATGCAGACGAGTTATCCAAATTTCGTGCGGATGTGAAGAAATTGCCCTCCATACTTAAAATCAACGGAATAGAATGTTGTTTCACGCCTCCGAAAAAAGGAATTGGCTTCCTTCATCTACGTGATCATGGAATTTCGGATGATAAGGGCGTAATCTCCGCACCAATGTTGTTGCGCGGGGGATTGCTCATTGCCGAGGGGATCATCCTTGTTCCGGACGTGGATGTTTCACAATCTCAAGAGCCGGCCCCCCTGCGTAACGATGGGCAGCAGACATTGGAAACGGGACATCGTCATGTTCGCGAATCCAGAGAGGAAGCAGAGGAAGATGGCCATACATCACAGGACGCCCCGCCGATTGTTTCCGGTTCTTGCGGCATCGCGAACGGAGAACCGTCTCTTTCTTCTTCCGAACGGCCTCCCGCCAGTAGCGAAGACAACGCATCGGCATCACCCCCATCGGCTGCAGAACCAACAATAAAGTGGGATTTCGATCTTTAACCGTGGTCAGCAAAACAAACTTATTGGAAGGAAAATATTATGCATTACCTCGCGTTTGACTTTGGAGACGGCACAACATGTGCTGCTTGTTTCGATGATTCTTTTTGTCAAGGTAAAGAAATAATTCCGCCAAAGATACTCAAAATTACTATGGGTAGAGATGAAACTTGGTCTGTGATAGGATATGATGAATATGGTAAGAAACCAATTATCGGCCAGTCTATTCCCCCAGGCTATACTCTTTTATCAAATTGGAAAGCCAAGCCTTCCCGATATAAATCGCAGGGCCCTGATGCATGGAAGCGCAGAACGGCTGTGGACTTCATGCGTACCGCATTCAAAAACTTCCTGGTGAATAATCCTGACTATAAAAATGGAAAATACAAGGGGAACCCTTACACCGTCATTATCGGTGTCCCATGTGACTGGGGTTCGGACGATATCAACGAAAATAAAAAACCGGCAGAAGAAAAGAATGATATTGACGAATATCAAAAAATGGCTCTGGAGGCAGGAATCCCTAACGTGCAGGTAGTGAAAGAATCTCAAGCTGCCATGTTCTACGCCCGTCGTTTTATGCGTCGAGCCATTTCCGATGCTGACATACGTCGGGGAGTTCTTCTTGTCGATGTCGGCAGCAGTACTATAGATTTCACCTATATGAAAGATGCCGATATACTTGGTCATTGCGGGCTTGCACTTGGTGCCAAACATATTGAGCAAGTATTCCTTAGAGAAGCGCTGAATCGCGAGAAAATCCGCTATTGGGCGGATTATGTGGCAGAGGGTATTCGTGTGCTGGCACGTGACCCTAATGATGCGGCAAGAATGCAGAGTGAGGATGTGTTTCGTGTACGGAAAGATAAGGAAGAATATTTCTGCGGGGTCGATCAAAATCCAGTATACGCTCAACCAACTGCGGATACCCCAGTGTCCAAGGTGTCAATCGGCGAGTGCTCTGGAAATATGTGGTACATAACTCGGGATTATGTAGACTATTGCTTGGAAGACGGGAATTCTCCTTGTCGTTTCAAGCTGACCCAGTTATCTCGGGAATGGGACGGCGCAGGACTGGATTCCTCTAATACGTGGCGAGGGCATTTCCGTAACGCGTTGGAACACGTCAAGAAAAAATGGAGTGTGAATGCCTCCACAACCATTATTGTGACTGGCGGTGCCACGAGAATGCAGTTTGTCGAAAACGATATTGTTGCTGTTTTCAAACCTTTGAGAAAGCCGTATTTCGGTGATGACGGGGAACGATCTTTTTCCGTTGTGAAGGGACTTGCCTGGTGTGGGTTTGCAAGAAATCATATCGAAAAAGCAAAACAGGAAATAGTGAAATTTTTTCAAAGCGCAGACATCGAAGAAATTCAACCGGGTCTCCGGAAGCTAAAAACTGCCATTGGCGAGTATGTAGATTCCCTCCTTGAGGATCCTGCCAGCGAGATTGCGTCTAATGTCAAGGTCAGGCTTTGCACTATGCTTCGTGCGCATGATGATACTGTAAATACAATCGCCAAAATCGAGGAAAGTTACTCCAGGATAATGTGTGATGAATGGAATAATTTGACTTCTGAATTAAACAAGGGGATTTCTGTAAAGTCAATTTTGGACAGTCCTATCCTTGCTGGAATGACATCCCACCTTTATGAATTATTTGTCCGCCCCGAAATCACGGTTTCCACGGATGTCAAGGCTTCTTTTCGTCACGAGATGAAAAAGGCTCACATGAGATTTAACCCGCTTTCTCATATTTTTTCACCCCCCGGCAGAAATCAGGATTTCAACAGTTGTTTTCGTGATATGTTTGTCCGCGCTGCAGACGGCTGTGAGATAAACATAACAAGTGACTTGGTCAAAGACCACTTTCAACGCCCGATTGAACTCATTAAAACAGAGGAGATCATCCCGTCATTTCGGCAACACTTGTGCGACGCCATACTCACCCGAGTACGAGAATTCAAGCTATCGGAGATCGATAAAATTTCCGGGGCCTTGGAATATGACTCAAACAGAAGGAGATCTTAAAATGGATACAGGAAACATCAGCTTTGTCGATGAACCCACCCCAGTCCCGGAAAAATCCAAGACTCGAAAACTTCGGAAGCATGCCCTGATAGGATCATCTCCAATTGATGATGCTGCGATGGCGGCAATTGGCGAACTTGATGCCAAACTTTCAGCTTTTCAACAAGAAAAATCTGAAAAAGTTTTAATGGCTTCGGCTTTCTCGATGGCACTATCCTCTTCGCTCCGACGCGAATATCTTGCAAACCCAACGATTCCAACCTTGGGATCGAACCTCTTCGAGAGTATAAATCATAATGGCATCCAATGGATGAAACTTGTCGGAGTCGGCCTGGAAGATGGCTTCACGCCGGAAAAAGCAGCAGAGGCACTTGAATGTCTCTTTTCCGCATTTCATCGTCCAGGGCGCGAACGTCTTCTTTTTCTCGTTTCCGGAGAGAAAGATACCGGGCTTGTCACCATTCACCTGGGGCTTCAGCCGGTCATTGGCTCAACAAATGGAATTTCCGCGCCGGTGGAAGTCTGGAACGGTTTTGCCAAATCCAACTGGCCGGGGCTTTCATTCGAGGCTGACGGAGAGGTCACGCTCGGCTTTGCCGCGGACTCCGAAAAAAACGCTGCTCCCGGAGAATCTGCCGGGGTGCGCGTTTTGACCGGAATTCCTGCGGGCCGCAACAAGGAATCTGTAGCGGCCACCATCGACAAACTTGCCTCGGCACTTTCGGGGCGGACATGGCGCTATCTTGTCATCGCAGATCCTGTACCCAATGATGAAATAGGGAGAATCGTCCAAACGTGCCGCGAACTCCAGGGGCGCGCTGATTCCCTCAAGTCATTCCAAATGGCAGAAAGCGTGAATGTGACTGTTGGGCAATCAACAGGCGATACAACGGGAGGAAATACAAGTACCTCCCAAAGAGAACTTTCGCCCGAGAGGGTCCTGGGTGCGGCCCTAGCCGGTGCGGCATTGGTTGCAGCCACCTTTATTCCCGGCGTTGGAGCGGCACTTGGGGCAAATGGGGCGCTGCTGTTCTCGCTGGGTTTCGGCGGTGTTCTCGCAGGAGCAAAAACAAATTCGTTCGGCGAAAACTGGTCAAAAACGATCACGCAATCGCTTTCTGAAGCCCGCGGCGTCTCGTTCTCGGAAACGGTTGCCAACAAACATGCCGAAGCAGCCGCAAAACTGTTGGAGTCTCATGTTGACCGTTTGCTTCTCTGCGAAGCAGTTGGAGGTTGGAGCGTCGGCACTTATTTCATCGGCGAGAATGAAACCACGGCAGATATCGGTGCACACGCTTTGAAGGCCATCCTCTGCGGGGACGATTCCAGCTGTGAGCCGATTCGCATCACCAAGCCCATTTGGCGCAACGGCCAGCCGGATAATGTGCTCCCGCTCGCAGCGCTGGAGCATTTTGACAATCCCAGTTTCATGCCGATGATCGGAGAAACGATCCTGCATCATCCTCTCGGACCTCTCTTCGATTCATTGAAGACACTGCTCAACACGCGGGAACTGACACGTATTGTGAATTTCCCCCTGTCCAATCTTCCCGGAGTTCCCGTGAGAAGAATTCCTGCGGCAACCGGGCTGCGCAGCCCGGTTTTGTCTGGCGGAACGACAAATATTATGCTTGGCAACCAAATATATCGTGGTCAAGTGTTGGATAAATATCCCTACGCGTTTGATAATTCTTTACTTGCCAAGCATGCCTTGGTTTGCGGCATCAACGGCAGCGGGAAGACGAACACGATTCTGGGAATCCTTTGTGACCTGCTGACAAGGGATACTCCGTTCCTCGTCATCGAACCCGCAAAACAGGAGTATGTCGATTGGGCAGTAAATCACAATAAGGCTGTTCTTGAACGCCATAAGGGGAACAGAGAGAAAGCCAGGCTCGCTCCTGATTGGATCAACGTGTATATTCCCGGACGCGAAAAATGGAATGGCGAAGAACTGGAAGCCCTTTCGCTCAACCCGTTTGACTTCGTCTGGCTGAATGAGGATGAGCCGCCGAAGACGCTCGAGCATATCGACAGACTCAAGACGATCATCAATGCGGCATTGCCCATGCAGGAATGCCTGCCTATCCTGATGGAAGAGTTGATATATTCTGTCTATGGGGTTCCTTACTGCGCTTCAAAGCCGGGAGAACAAGCCATCTGCTGGCTGCCGCCGGATTCACAGTATCGCACACCCAAATTTGATGAATGCATCCCCGTTCCGACATTTGTTCAGATGTCAAATCACCTGTCAAAACTTTTCGAGAGAGTTTCCTATGCGAAAGATGTCCAACAAAATCTTCGTGCTGCATTGAAAACACGTATCGAGAGCTTCAAGCGCGGCTGGCGGAAACAGTTGCTCAATAAGGAACAGCCAAGACATTCGGCGGCAGACTGGGAACGTCTGTTCGGACATCCGACGGTCATCAACCTGACATCGCTTACGAGTGATGAGGACAAGGCATTCTTCATGGCCGTCATCTTGATGTTCATCTACGAATATCGGCAGGAAAGAGCCGAGCTGCCCGCGACGCTCGCCCAAAGTGCGAATGCCGGTGGTTTGGAACACCTGCTGGTCATCGAAGAGGCTCATCGTGTTTTGGGACGGTGCGAGGGACCGGTTTCGGCTTTTGCCGCCGCTCCCAAGCAAAAGGTTTCGGAAATGTTCTCGAATATGATTTCGGAAGTCCGTGCATACGGGCAGGGCATCCTGATCGCGGATCAGATCCCAAGCCGTCTGAATGAAGATGCCGTCAAGAACACGAATCTCAAAATCGTGCACAAACTTGTTGCCGCCGATGACAGAACCGCCATGGCAACGGCACTTAACCTATGGGACGATCAGGAACGGGTCATCGGGGACTTGAATGTCGGAGAGGCGCTTGTTCGCGGAGATATGGACAAAGAAGCCTACATGGTCAAAATAAATAAAAATTCCTGAGCAAAGTCTGTCATATTGCGGGATAACTGTCCCCTATATGACCGTAACCGGATTTAAGAAAGGAGCTGATTATGTCGGGTTTTGAAGTTAATCTTGAAGGTGTTGGGGCGTTGGAGAGGCCAGAAACAACCCAGCTGGAGACGTTCTCCGTGGAGAATAAAGAGTATTTGAGGTCCATCGAGGGGTTGAAACCGGGAATCTGGAGTGAAATGACGCAAAATGAAAGGCTGAATGCCTTGCGGACACTCGAGAGCCGCCTTGCTGAAATTCAAGGTCGTCCGCCGTTGCCTGTCGTGGCAGAAGCAATGAGAGAGGGGGAGGCGGGTTTCTTCGACGGCAAAGCACTGCATGTGAATATCGAACACCTCAAAAACCCGGCATATCGCCTTGAAGTAATTGACACAATTGCCCATGAGGGGCGTCACGCATACCAGTACTATGCGGTCAGGCATCCTGGATTTCATCCTAATACTCAGGAAGTCATTTATTGGGCCGCTAACGAGCATGCTTATTTCCATCCCAAGCAGATTGGAGAAAAATTCGGCCCTGAGTACTACCTCTGCCAACCGACTGAGCTGGATGCATGGCGCTATGGAGCGATGACGCAGGATGTTTTTGCCGAATTGCCAAGTGAAAGCCCGTTTGCAAAATTCAATGCCCAGTTGGAGACCGCATTTGCAAAAGTGGAAAACAATGTCCAGCACCCATCCTTGCTCGAACGGGCGGGGGATTTGTGGTCGCGAATCATATCGGGACTGGATTCCTTTATTTCGCCGAGCATGCAAAGGAACATTCTGAGAGCTGGTGTAATGGCTCTGGCCCATCATCGTTTTTGAACGCAAAAGAAAGGATTTTTGTTATGGATGAAATGACTTTTGAAGAGTTTTGCAGTTTTTTGGACGTTCGCGAGAAAACTGCGACGAATGTTGCGTATACAGCTGATGAACGGAAGTTCCTCTGGAATGAGCTTAAGCATAAAGCCGAGGATGTGAGACTTGCCATTCTGGAATGGGCAAAATCTGGCAAGATGACGAAATTGTCTGTTCCTGAGATTGTCATTCCCAAAGGGTTTTGGCCGCAGCACGATGATGCCGCGGGGAAACCAATTTCAACATCATTGCTGATGTCTGTCAAAAAGATGAATTATATTGCCGCCGCACTGACGATAGATTGGGTTCGCCGTGAACCACGCAAAGCCATGATGGTTTTGCATCGTGGCATGATCTGAGTTTTCAATTCGCAATTTGAAGACAGAGGCGGCAGAAAAAATGAAAGGAGTGAATTACGCATCGTTTAAATCCGAAGCCAGAGCCGTTGCTGAGGAGGCAAAGCGTCATGAGGACGAATACAAATAAAAACCGCTCCAATGCAGAGGTTCCAACAGGTCTAACCACCCATTTTTAACGAAAAGGTTTGTAAACACAGAAAGAATTTGTGAATGTGGACTATTTGCAACTGACACAGGAGCATGTTGCGCTGGCTAAGGATCTGCTGAGGGAGAATTCTTCGCGGTGGGGGGAGTTTTTTGCCATCCTGGGCGGGGTTTCCGGCAAAGGCGGGTTCTTGATCGAGCACTATGAGAGGCGGCTGAGGGAGGAATGTTCCGGGGCTGCCATTGAGGATTTCTGCCAGCATCTCCATACCTACCTCCAACGCAGGAACAACTACGTTCTCTCCACCCTCATCGAGATCAATCAGCACTTCTTTTCCGCATATTTCCGATCCGTTCTGAAACATGTCTATGAGGACTTTTTCGAGCAGTATGGCGAAGAGCATCTGAAGGAAAACAGGCGCCGCGTCCGCAAGAACCTTGACCCGCTGAAAAAGGTCGCCATCGACGATGATGAATCGTTCGATCTCCATGAAGTCATCTCCTCCCCGAAGGTATCCGAAGAAGACGCCCGAATTCTTGCCCTTTTTTCCTGCGGCCCCCGGAAATTGTGGAAAAGCAACCAGAAGGATTTTCTCACGCTTTGGATGGCGGTCGCCTTAAAAATCAATCACCGCTATGTGGCTTCGGTCCTCGGCTATGACAAAGCCAATTCCGTCGCGGCAAGGATCCGCAATTTTCATGACAAAAAAATCTCCTATTCGGCCGACGGGGTCGAAAGATCACGCCAACTGGATGAATGGCTGAAGCACAACTTTACCTTGCAATTCGCGCCGGACTCCCGGAGATGGCTGCTGGTTTTGCATGTTCCCTGCGACTGCAGTGATCCGGAACATCGTTTTCTCCGGGTCGAACTGTTAAAGGCAAACGGTTCGCACGTCCCGTCTGCGATCGTCCATTACGGCAATATCCCCTGCAAAATTGCCGACGGCCGGGGAGAGCTGAGGCTTTCCGATTTTCATTCCGCAGTCAAAATCAAAAGCGGCTGTGTGAAAGTCGCGGGACCGGGCGACCGCGAATCCGAAGGATTTCCGGTCTATCGAAATGAAAATATCGTCAACGTCCTGACCGATGACATATTTGAGAAATGGAGCAGTCGGAAACCTGAGACTCTGTCATTTTGTGTCGACTTCGGGCCGGGGCTGGCCTGGCTCCTGGACCGCAATCTCGACTACCAGCGCTACGGCGCCCCGGAAAAATTCGATTATGCGGATCTGGATGCCGTTCCGGGCGAAGCACTGCCCCTGTTCGCGGCCAATTGCGGGATCACCGGCGGATCGCTGCCCGGACACGGATTCGTTCTGCCGTTGGAGTGGCGCTTCATGCCCGGCGATGATGAGCCGCACAGCCGTCTGCTGCCGGAGCCACTGCTTGATCTGGCAAGGAAAATCGTCATTCAGCAGAAAGTTTCCCGGAACTGGGGACTGCATCCTTCATTCAGATTTTTCCACGACATGACGGATTTTTCCGGACAGACCGCCATCGGGGCAACGGACGAGTCGGTTGCTTCAGCCTATCTCACACTTTCTGCCGCATTGATCCTGGCGGAGGCGAAATACACCGTTCCGCGACCGATCTTTGCTTCCGCGCAATATGACTGGCAGGAAGACAGGATGCGAAAAATCAATCTGCTGGAAAGCAAAATGCACGTTGCGTCAGATTGGAAAGCCGAAAAGTTTTTTGTCGCGGAAAGCCAGCAGAAGGAAGCATCGGACCTGATTTCCGCCCGATCATTTCATTTTTCGGCCATCGGCTGTGATTCCGGCGAATATCCGGCGTTTCACTTCATCGAACCGCTGCGTCCGGCGAATCTTTCGCCGTTGAAATCGGTTCCCGATCAGGAATATAAACTTCATCGTCCAGCCCTGCTCAACACCCTGTCAGCCCTGACGAATGCGAACTGGGGTAGAAAAGAGGAAAAAGATGCCGTCAGAGATCCGCAGGGAGCGGACCTTCTGCAGGATCCCGAGCGAGAGGAGATCGTGCCCCCGGCAGCCGATATTGCCCCTCGGGAAAGCATCGGTCGGACGGAGCGCGGCAGTTTTGTCGTTCTATCCGGAAATCCGGGCATGGGGAAGAGCATCTTGATGGCCGATCTGTATTTGCGTTACAAAGCAAATCCGTCGCATATGGTTTTCGGCTTCTCCTGCAATGCGGGAGATAAAAACTGTACCGACAATTTTGTAAAGTCGCTTTCCTGGCAGTTTGCGCGTCATTCTCCGTCATTCGCCGCCGCGGCATTGAAGAACTTGCATGATATCGGGCCAGGAACGGAAATCGAGGAACGCTACCGCAAACTGTTTTATGAACCGTTGATCCAAACGGCGGATAAAAACCGCAGCCGCCGCTATTATATTTTGGTGGACGGATTGGATGAAGATGCTTCAGGCGTGATCGCCCGTCTGCTGGCAAACCCCGAGATGCCTTTCCCGATGAACTATGCGCTGACCGTTTCCTGCCGTCCCGTTGAACCGATGCTGAGCGTTTTGAAAGCCCGGGCGACCGGTATTCTGGATCTCGGGGTCGGGGAGCCCGCCGTCGCCTGCGACAAGGACTTGAAGAAGTTCATCATCAACTATATCTACAGCGATCCGGACGTGCGCCGCTGCTGGCAGGATTCGGCCTACGATGACGATGAACTGCGGGAGAAAATCGCGGCCAAGGACAAGTCGTTCCTTTACGCCGCATACGTTTTGCAGGGGATTGCCGACGGAATGTATCATTTTGACTCGCTGGGACGCGAATTGCCCGCGGGATTGACGGCGTTTTACAACCAGAGTTTTCACTACCGTTTCGGCACGGCATCACAATATGACGCTGTCCGACCGCTGTTGAAGCTGCTTCTGGAGGAAACATCTGTTCCTGTCGATGAAGCTTCCCGGCGGCTGGAAATTCCGGTCGGACGGTTGGTGAAAATGCTGCATGGATATTGTGTTGTCAATGACAATATGCTGACTTTGAGCGACGCGACACTCCGCGATTGGCTGTCCGACAGCATAAAGAACCCGGATTTTTCAATTTTCTGACGGAGGAAGGGTTTTTTATGTCATATCGGAATAAAAAAAGCTCCTATAGGGCCAGACAATCCCAAACAAAGGAGTGAAAAATGAACGACAGTTATCATGAAGTGGCAGCTCAGATCGAAAGAATGCGCGAACTCGGCGTGGAACCGGGCAACGAGATTCTGGAGGCTCTGCGTGAAATCCGCGATCCGTATTACCGGATCGGTTTTGTCGGCAGGTTCCAGACCGGCAAGACGCACATCATCAACAAAATCTTTCTGAATGACGAAAATCTTCTGGCCGAAGGCACCGGGCTGTGCAAGACCGCCGTCACGGTCGAAATCAGACACGGCGGGGAAAAGCAGTTCAGCTACGGCAATGGCGATCAAATCGAAGTGATTACCAATCCGGATCACGACAAAATCGCAAAAACAACGGCGGCGACGGAAGATGATGAGCGGGTGAGGCTTTTCAATGACATCGACAACGCGGTCCTTTCCTATCCGGGTGAACTTCTCTGCGGCGTCAGCATCTACGACACTCCCGGAATCGACGACCCCAATGATGAGCTTCTGCGGGAAACGACCTACAAACTGCTGCCGGAACTGGATATGACGGTGATGGTGGTCGCGCCCAAAGCGCTTTCCCGTGCGGAATTGCGTTTCCTGCAGAAAAAGATCTTCTCCTGCGGCATCGGGCGCTTTATGATGCTGGTTTCCTGCAAGCCGATGGATCAGTGCGAACCGGAGGACGAGGAAGTTCTGCGCACCCAGATTCGGAACCAGCTGAACTCCATCGGACGTACCGATATCCCGGTTTTCTTCTATCGGGAAGATGCCGATGGGCATCCGCTTGCCGGCGACAACTCCGTGTCTGATGCGATCATCAGCTGCGCACGGGACTTCACTCTCGGCAACCGTTGCTGCAAACTCCGCAAGGCAATGGCGGCTCAGCTCCGGGAAGAAATTACCAGACTCACTGTTGCAAGCGGCGTTTACGGCAAAAATCAGTCCGAGCTCATCGGTATGAAAAGCGAGGCCATCCGGGCACTGAATGAACTTCAGCAGAGCATTAACGATCTGCAAAACGAATTTTCGACACGCCTTGCCCAGCACGGAACCATTTGCGTTCACGGTTTCGAGGCGGACATCAGGGGCGCCCGGGATAAATTCATTTCCAAGCTCAATGATGCGGACGGACTGGGCGAAGCGCAGGATCTGCTGAATAATGCCGATTCCGATCTCCAGCAGGACTTGGAAGATATCATTGTCGCCAGGATGCACGGTTTTTACGGAGCCGCCCGCAGGCTGGCCGATGAACTGGCCGGCGATCTCCGCAAACGCTGGCAGGAAAACATCTGCCCGATCATGTTCCGTGAAGTGGACGGCGGCCGGGTGCAGAACTGGAACAGTGCGCTGATCACCATCGGGGATTATGTCCTGAGCGGCTGGCTGCTGCCCGGAGGCTTTTTCCTCTCTCTCGGACTCCGCTGGATTTTGGGAAAGATCCCCGTCGTCAAGAGCATTTTGCCGACCAACTTGGCAAAAGATCACATGATCGGAGTGGCGGCGGAGTCACTTGATGCCCAAATGACCGGACTGGTCGAGGAATTTGCGGAGCATATTGCGGGAGAAGAGAAGAAAATCTGCGAATTTCTTGCAACCGCCAATCAGAAGGAGATCGAACGTCAGCAGGACCTGTTGAACGCCATCTCGGACAGGGAAAACAAAAACGATGCGGATTTTGACATTGTCGCAGTCCGCGAAAAAATCAGCGAGCTCGGCAATCTGCTGGAACAGCTTGCCTGAGCATAGGAGAAGCACTTACCATGGATATCAGACAATACGATCAAAAGCGCGAAGAACTGGTCGGTTTCATCGATCAGGCGCTGCAGCTGAAATATGATTTGCCGGAACGGGTCAAGGACAGTTTGAACGCCATCCGCAGCAAAGTCTATGAAAATCAGTTCCGCATTGTTCTGATATCCGAATTTGAAAGCGGCAAATCCACCACATTCAACGCGATTTGCGGCGGTCAGGAGATCAGTCCGCGCGGACATATGCTCCGTACGAGCGGAACAGTTGTTTCCGCCCAGCACACTCTTGACGAGAAAAAAGTCGATACCGCCGATGTGTTTTGGCGCAGCGACCGGGAACTGCTGCTTTGCTTTGCCAAGTATCTGGTTCAGACGCTGAAACAACTTGAACCGCGGCGGTTCGAGGGCTGTGCGCATGGAGAGCAGTTGAGCGCCATGTTGAAACTGCCCCAGGACATACCCCTCATAAAGAAGGCGGTAAAAAAACGCGTCCGGGAATTCGGCAGCGGTGTCATTCCGATCGAAGAGGAAGAAGCGCTGCGGATCGCATTGCTGATTTGCGAATTTCATGACGACACCATGCTTGAGCAAATGAAACAGATGAAACGTTTTTCCGTGCGGGATGTGGAAAAAATGGTCTGTTTCCCTGCAAAGTGGTCTGATTTTGATTTGAAAAGCGATCAGATTCCTTTGAGTGCCTATGATTGTATTTTTCTTTTTGTGAAAGAGGTGAAACTTTATATCCAATCCGAAAGTTTGAAACGTTCCGGCAGTGTAATTATTGACTGTCCGGGACTTTCCGCCAGTGATTATGACACGAAGGTCGCATTCGACATAGTGGAAAATGCCGATGCCATCTGGCTGATTTACAACGGCAAGGGGATGGGCGCGGAAGACATCAGGTATGCAGGACAACTTTTACAGCTCAAGAACAAACATATCTTCTTTACGGTAAATTCCATCGCGAACAGCGACGACAATATCCGCACCCATGTTATTTCCGATTATGTGAAAATATTGAAGAAGTTGAAATGCAAGGCAACCGCGGAAGATTTTCACATATACAACGCCCTGCTTGCCTTGCTGGCCTTGCAGGCCGAGAAACTCATGGACGGCACGCTGGATGAACATTCGATCCGGACGATCCGAAGTCATGCGCCGAAACGTCTGCGGGAACTCGGCGTGGGGACAGACGTAATTATCCAAAGCAAGGTGGAAGGCATTCTTAATCACACTTACGGCTACTCGTCGTTGATTCTCCAAAAAATGAATTTCGACCTTTTTGCCAAAGACAAAAGCGGTATTGCATTCATCCGGGAACTCAGCGGGTTGAACAAAATCGTTGAAAAACTGGAAAATGCGGTCGTTGCGCAGAAGGCAAAATCCATTCTGATCGATAACGGTTCGGAAATGGTCATTGAATTGCTCAAACAGGTGGAAGCGGATCTGCTGGTCGTCGAACAGGCGGCTTCGGACAGCGCAACCAAAATGAAAGCGGAGTTTTCCGCCGCAGAGGCAAAGCTTGAGCAGTTCGAAACCTTTTGTGCAAACGAACTGACGATTCTGGACGATAAATCGATCGATCACAGTCTGGCGCTGGATTACTGGGAAAGCGTGATCGTTTCCAGTATCGATGAAGTCGCGGAGAAAGCCGCCCAGCGGATCGCTTCAGTGAATTTTAACGATGTCCGTCAAAACCCCGCCGAGCAGATCGTCAACGAGGTGTTCTCGGAAGTTGTTCTGCCCAAAGCGACAAACTGGGTCAACAGCATACGTTCCGGTGAAAACGCGGCATTCAAGTCCCTGATGGATTCCAAGATCAAGGCAATTATCCGCAACACGGAAAGCCGATGGGCACTTTTGCTTGAAGACCAGCCGATCCTTGCCGGACTGCCGGTGCCGACTCCGGTCATCGGAACGGATGTCATGACGCCCCAATTCGTCGATTCCGTCGTGGCCAGCATGCCTGGCGTCAGCAAAGATGTATGGGTCGGGTCGGCAACCGGAGCCGCCATCGGTGCCGTTATCGGCAGTTTCATCTTCCCCGCCATCGGCACGTTGCTTGGCAGCGTTCTCGGGGGCCTCGTCGGCGCCGCGGCCGGTGACGGGATCGGGTCCGGCCGCAGGGAAAACTACATCAAGGAAGAGCTAAAGAAGGAATTGACGCAGAATATCGTCTTCAGCAATGACGGGGAATCCGAATCCAGACAGACTTGTCTGCAAAAACAGGAAAAACGGATCCGCGTGCTGCGGGAAGGGATCATCAAGGCCTTTGACGCGGCCTTCGCCGATACAAAAACAGCATTTGAGAACCGGCGGGTGGAAGCGCTGGCGATGTATAACTTGGAAGCGGGACAGCGGCGGGTCCTTGCCGCGAAGCATGCTGAACTGCGCACAAAGCAGATTGAGCCCCTGCGAAAAGAGATAGAAGAATACAAAAATGCAATTGTCGGAGTTCCGTGAAAAAACATTGATTTTTGAATATTGAAAGAAAGGAAACAAAGCGTTATGCCTGATAACCAGCAGGAAAAGACGAAAAACCACAGAGGCATGTTCGCAAACCAACAATCCGAAATGCGCAATGCCGATTCCCTGGACAGTTCTTTTTGCGATCCAGACAGCAATTACCGTGGCCCTGACGGGAGATTCACGATTGCATACGGCATCGCATATGACTGTTATGACAAACTCGAACACCGGGGGTATTATGTTCCATGCCGGAAACATGACCTATACGGGGTGTGTGAAAGTCATTCAAAAACTCTGGTACTCCCACCGGTTTTTGATGACGTTGCTTTCATGTACGATGAATCCGGAGCATTGATCGAAAGAACCGTAAATGTCAAAGTCGACGATGAGTGGCATTTGTATCGGCTGGGCGAAGGTTTCATCGAAAATCCGGTATTCAAGGTGATAGGCCGCCTTCATGCCGGTGTCCGGCACGCGTCTTATATCAAAAAATTGCATGGTTTCATCGATACGGCAGGACGCATTGTTCTGCCGTTCATCTATGCGGACTGCAAATCCTTTTCCGAGGGATTGGCCGCAGTGAAATGGATCGCAGAGAATGAAATGCAAAATACCGGATGGGGTTATATCGACCGAGAAGGCAACCGCGTCATACACGGCCGTTATGCCGACGCCTGTAAATTTCACCACGGATACGCCCGGGTCAAAGATGAAGACGAGTCATACGGGAGATCGTTTTTCAGTTATCGATCCACACATAACGACAACTGGGGCATAATCGATAAGCAAGGAAATTCAATAATCCCATGTACCAATGACTTATCCGTTATTTACACTCTGCTTGATGTGCTGAGACGACATCCGACCGCCGCAACCAGAAAGGATACGCCGGAAAAATACGTCGCCGACAAAAGTAAAATCGCCATCGCCCGAAATTTCGTGATGGTGGTGAATGCGGATCGGCGCGTAACGATCCTGGATCAAAACGGCCATTTACTCGATTACTCTCATGAGGGAATAATCGCAATGACCTGGCATGACATCAAAGCCGTCGCGGCAGGTTTCGATCACGGTATGGCAATCGATGAAAGCGGAGCCGTCTTATCGACCGGCAACACCAAAGAATTTTCCTATGGGTATGAAATCCATCATTGGAAAAACATCTCTCAACTGGATGCCTGCGAGGGTCACTCCGCCGCCATTACCGCCGACGGGAGAATACTGATAGTGACTGAAAAAGGCGGCTACGAAACACCGAAAGACTACACCAAAGAGATCACGTCCATACCGAATCCCCGACGACTTGCCGTGGGATGGCTTCATGGCGCGGTCCTGCTTCAGGACGGGAGGGTCAAGGCCGTTGGAGAAAATTGGTGCAATTCCTGTAATGTTTCGCATTGGGAAAATGTCGTGGACATCGACGTTTTCGGATGTTATTTTTCTCCGACCCAAACGGTGGGACTTACCGGAGACGGACACGTATTGCATACCAACGACTATGACGAACCGCAAAGCTGGAAAGATATCGTTTCCGTCTCCTGCGGCGATGCTTTTCTGGTCGCACTGGATAAGAACGGAAAGCTTCATGCCTGCGGAAGAAATGACTGCGGTCAATGCGATGTGGAGGGGTGGCCGAAGATGATCTGCGCGAAAGGCGATTTTTTCACCACAGTCGGCATCGACGAGGAAGGGTGGATATGGATGACGCCGGGCGGAAAAACGAAATTCAGAGTTTTCGGCTCCTGAAAGCAGCACACAGCATGAGAAACATTTTTGAAAGACTTTTGAAGCATTGTGCCGATGTTTACTCAGGCCGGAGCGGACGCAACGGGATGCCCTATATCCTTCATCCTCTCGAAGTAATGTCGGCGGTTGTTCCCTTGCCGGAGCGGATCGTGGCGCTTGCCCATGATTACGGCGAATTCCGGCCGGTCGATGAGCTTGAGGAGCTCGGCGTACCGTCAATGCTGCTTGACAAGATCAGACTGCTGACCAAAAGTTTTCCCGATGATGTACCGGAAACCGATGAACGCTACTGTGAATATATTTGGAATCTATTTGCCGACCCGATGTGCCGCAAAATCAAATATCATGATCTGCAGACCAATGATGGATTTGAGGAAAGTCCCTCAAGGGACGGCAGACGCAGAACAAGCTGTTGTCCCCGCGTTCTGGATTTGCTGAAGGATGCCGCGGAAGACGGGAAACTGTTTTTTTTCAGCAGAAGTATGTATTCCGGCATATTCTCCAATTTTTACATGGATCCGCTGACCATTGACGGAACGGTTTGGCAAAGCGGCGAGCATTACTATCAGGCGGCTAAATTCGCCGATGAGAGTCCCTGGGCCGATTCGGAAACATTCAAAGCCCTGCGGTCGGCTCCAAGCCCGGGCGCGGCGAAAAGTATTGCCGACGCCCATATTCATCCTGAATCCCCGTTGCCTGAGGATTATCGGATCCGCATCATGGAAAAGATGCTGCGGTTCAAATTCGCACCTGGCACACTGATGCATCGCCGTCTGCTTCAAACCGGAAATCTGGATTTGATCCATGAGACCCGATCGGACTTTTTCTGGGGGCAAAGCCGTTCCGGCAAGGGGCAGAATCATTTGGGAAAACTCCTTATGCAGATCCGGCAGGAAGGTCTCCGCGACAAATGATTTTTCATTTTTTTCCGGAAAAATCTGCCTTGATCGGGAAAATGGTGTCATTTCATCCTTTTGATCCACTCTCTTATCGGCGAACAAACCAATGGAGGTGACAGATGGATAATGATCATGACAAAACGGTTGCGGGAACCGTCATCGGCGGAACGACGGGCTTCCTTTTGCTTGGCGCGGCACTGCTCCCTGTGGCGCTTCCGGCCGTTATTGCCGCCGGTATCGCCACGCTGGGAATGATCGGCGGAGCTTTTGCCGGCGGAACGATTGCCGCCAACATGTCTGATGATGAAAACGGATCCGCACCAGGTAACGGAGATTGACGGCCGGCGGCCGATGGCGGGAAAAACGATGGGAATAATAAATCGTCTCTGCAACGTTGCGGCATGGTTGCCGGGAATCTTCCGGCGGGGCCGTTCGATAAGCGGATCGGGATCGGCTCCCGGACTCACCGCATTGCGGATCCGGGAGCTCCTGGACGAGCGGGAAATTGCAAACCGGCTGATACTGAAGGAAAATCTTCTGCTGGGAACGCTGGATGCGGACGAATATTTCAAATATGATGTCCTTGCATTCATCGCGGCAGAAAGAGATGCGGTCCACATCAGCTGCATTGCCGACCGGTTCAAGATCCCCGGCGTCAAACTTCAGGACGCCCTGCTGTTCTGCAACAGGTGGAACAATGAAAAAATGTTCCCGACTGTATTTGTGGATCCGATCCACACTGCATTCAGGACAAAGTATACCGTTCTGCTGGATAAAATGAACACCTCGGATTTTCTCCGCGAACAGGTCGTGGATCGCGGTCTGGGAACCAGCTGGGGGTTTTTCACGGAGGCCGGGAGAAATTTTGCGGATGATTGCGGCATTATTGAAGGGGGGGGGTCATGACAATCAGCATACAACGTTTTCGTAATATTCTGGATGAAATGGAGATTTCACATGTCTTTCATAAGGAATCCGGCGTTATCGAATTCTTTATTCATGAAACGGATCCGGCAGCGGCGATTTTCAAAATTCTGATTTGTGTTTCCGAAGAAAAAGGGATGATCCAGGCAACCGGGATCCTTTGCGAAAAAGATTTGGACGACTCCGACGATTTCAATGCGGCATACCGTTTCTGCAATCAATGGCACGCTGATACGATCATGCCTAAAGTGGTTGTGAATGTCGATGGAAAGTTTCTTGCCTGCGAATGGACTTGGGATACCGATGTCGGTTTTGAAGACGATGATTTGAAAGGACTGATCGCATATTTCATTCAGGGAACGGAATTGTGCATCAACCGTGCCGCAGAGGCTGGCCTGTATCATTTTGAGAAAAAAACGGACGAGCGGCCAAAGGGACTTCTGGAAAAAGTCGCGGCGCTTCTGCCCGGCAGGAAATAATCGACGGGGAGAAAAACATGTGCAAGTTGCCGCTTGAGTTCCATGATCCGCCCCGTGAGATCATCCATCCGAATCCGGAACGGGATATTGTTCTGCCACCAGGCGGAGTTTCGATGACCTTTGTCTGGTGCCCGCCCGGCCGCTTCATGATGGGCAGCCCGGAAACGGAAAATGGACACTATCTCAATGAATCCCGGCATGAAGAAGCCATCGCCAAGGGATTCTGGATCGGCAAGTTCCCTGTCACCCAGGAGCAGTACGAATCGCTCACCGGGGAAAATCCCTCCGCGCATCAGGCGGAACTCATGCTGATCGGCACCAGTTGCCCGGTGGAATGCATTACGCACCAGATGGCGGAGTCTTTCTGCGACCTCATGAACCGGAAGACCGATCTTGCGGGGCTCCAGGCTGCGTTGCCGTCCAGTGTCCAATGGGAATACGCCTGCCGTGCCGGATGTCCGTCGGCGCTGAACAACGGAACTGAGATCACCTTCAAATACGGGCGTTGCTGGAATTTGGAGGAGGTCGCCTGGAATCCGCTGGACAAAGTGGCCTGTCCGCAGCCGGTCGGCAGGAAAAAACCGAATGCCTGGGGAATTTATGATATGCACGGCAATGTCTGGGAATGGTGTGCGGAAAAATATGTTCATATTTCCAAAAATGGGGTTGTATCCGAACCGAAGGATCTCTATATTATCCGCGGCGGTTCATTCCGGGCGTATCCAAAATACCATCGGGCTGCCTGCATGATAGGAAAATACAGCAGCAGATATCTGACCGAATCCCCGGAACTGAGAGAATGCTTTCTCCGTGACGTCGGTTTCCGGGTCGTATTGAACCCCGTCGGGCGGGGAGGTGCATGATGCGTGAACATAGCCGGCATGAAGGCGACCGGAGAAATAAATATTCATATGATTTGGCGGACAGGAGGGAAATGAAATGCGCATACTGGTAAAATCGCGACAGTGGATCGAGAGAAGATTGGATATGGATCAGATTTTCTGTCAGAAATTTAATTTCATCAGCATTTTTTCATCGAAGGATTTTTCACCGCTGCCCGACCAGTCCAATATCCTGAAACTGGAATTTGATGATATCACCGACATGGATATCCCGCAGAAACACGCGGACGGCAGTCCTCTGATCCTGTTCAACCATGAACATGCCGAACAAATCGTCCGATTCATCTGCAGGATCAACCACAGCAAAATTCTGGTGGTACATTGCGATGCGGGGATATCCCGTTCCGGAGCGGTCGGCGCGCAGCTCAATGATTTTTACAATCGCATTCTTGAGGATCACCCGGAAGATTACACGATTTTTGCCGGGGACAATAGCGGCATCATCCCCAACCCGCTGGTTGCCCGGATCCTGGAGGAAGAATTGAAGAAACTGGAGAAGCCCGATGGCACCCCATAGAAAACTTTTTTGCGAAATCTCTCCCCTGTGCTATAAGATCTCGGTGGCGAAATGCTGTCTGTTACGGTCTTTGCGGGATATGTTCAGTTCGGAACGCTTCTGCCGCCGCCGTTCTAATGATCTGCTCCCCGTGGTCGTTTACAAGCATAAATCCCTGATCCGGCGTCAGCTGGGCTATGTGGACATGGCCCTTCAGGAAAACAAAGCGGTCAATCTGAGTCTCGCCGCTCCGAAGATTTCCGGAGTCCTGATCCGTCCCGGCGAAACCTTCTCCCTGTGGCATCTGGTGGGGAAGACTTCTCCTCGGAAAGGTTACCGTGAAGGACTGATGATCCGGCACGGCAAACCGGACAGGGGTATCGGCGGCGGATTGTGCCAGCTGAGCAATCTGATTCATTGGATCGTTCTGCACGCACCCTTTGAAATCACGGAGCATCACCACCATGACGGGATCGATCTTTTCCCCGATTTCGGGCGGCAGGTCCCATTCGGGGTGGGAACCAGTATCAGTTACAACTATCTTGATTACCGTTTCAGGAACAATACCGGTCAAACTTTTCAGCTGGTCGTTTTCACCGATGAAAAGTATCTGAATGCCGAACTGCGTTCTGAAAAGCCTCTTGAGGTGAAATATCACATTCAGAACCGCAACGAACATTTCGTCCGGGAGAATGGAGTGTGGTTCCGTTGCGGTGAAATCTGGCGTGAATGCATCGAAAAATCCACGGGTAAAATTCTGGAATCCTGCCGGATCAAGACCAATCATGCGCGAGTGATGTATGATGAGAAATTTATTGACAGATCGAAGATCAGAAACTGAAAAACCAATAACGGAGGACATGATGAGCAAACTTTCCAACCGCATGCCGACGGCAATTATGATCGCTTCCGCACTGCTGCTGAGCGCCGGAAGCGCAATGATCCCGAATCCGGCCGCCGGCATCCGAATCCTGCCTGCCGCCGCCGCTGCGGCAGCGTTTATCATAGGGATTCTGTTCAGTCGGCCGCGGCTGCCCCGTGTTTTTCTCAAAGCTGCACCATGGCTTGCGGGTGGACTTCTGCTGACGCTGTTTCTGACTCGTTTTACCCCGCTGGGATACTCCGTCAATGGATCGATGCGGTATTTTTATTTGCCCCGGAGCGGATTCCGGTTTACTCCCGCGCTTCTGTCCATGCCGGTACTGTGTCTGCTCTGGGCCCGCTATGCACCGCCTGCATTCTCGGAAGTTTCGGCAAAAAGATACTTGTTCCTGCTCCTGGCTGTGCTGGCCATCGCCGCGCTTGTGTTCGTGGAACCGTTTATATCAATGTCGGCACTGATCCTGATGTTCGGTCTGATATCTTTTTGGTGAAACCGAGACGTGATTTCCTTTTTTGGGGTGTTGCCGTGTTTGTTCTGATCGGAGCCGCTGCCGTTCCCGCTGCGATGGATCACCTGCCGCTGAGGGGGGTGAAAGACTTTTACCAGCACCCGTTTTCGCCCGATCCCCAGACCCAATACCATGCATGGAGTCTGCTTACCACGCTGAAACACTCGGCTTTTACCGGGAAACATCATATTCCGGAAACGGTCCCCCATCATATCCCGAACGCAGCATACAGTGCCCCGCTTGCTGCCGGATGCGGGGAATATGGTCTCATTTTCCTGATCGCGGCGCTTCTGCTGATGGGATCTGTCATCGCCTGCGGCATTGCCATTACCGTGCAGAGCAGAAATGCCGCAGAACGTTTGCTCTCTGGCGGAATGACGGCATCCATTGCTCTGCCGACAATAATCAATAGCGCGATGATGTTCGGTTTGCTGCCCGTGGGGGGCATCGGATTTCCATTTTTGTCGCCGGGCGGCACTGCAGCATTCGCCAATTTCTTCGCTTTGGGGATCATTGCCGCAATGGCAATTCAGACTGACAGAACAATCAAGGCGCGCACAGAGGTAGAGTAAACAATAAGTATAGGAAAGAGATGTCTGAATATTCGGTAAATATCGAAGAATACAGAAAATACAGGCGCCCGTCCATTTGGCGTCGCAAATATCTGTTTCTGACAATCAGTTGCGTGTGTCTGCTTTGCTATGGGCTGGCGGAAAACCTCTTCAACTGGGCGTGTGTCACCAATGGGATGAATCCGGATTGGCGTAAGACGCTGGCGGAAATTCTCTACCCGCTGATCATTCCCGGCGCATGGCTTTTTCCCTATGGACTGTGCAACGCATTCAGGAAACATACGCTGTCCGAAAAATGGCTGTTGCTGCTGTTTTCGGCTGCATTGTTTTCCATCCCACTGGGATTCGGTTTTAAGAATCCCTATTTTGACGACCAGAACATCGGGCGGCCGTTTGCCGCCTACCTTGACTGTCTCAACATCTGTTCTTTCAGCGCAATGTTGTTTTTGGGGCCGATGCTCGTATACTACCATTTCAGGATGCGAAACAAAAAACAAAAACGGCCGCCATTGTGGAAAAGAGTCTGCACATCACTGTGCGCAATTCTCATATCCGTTTTTTTAGTTTGGCTGTTTCTCCATAGTGTGGCAAATGCTTGCTGATTTTGCATAAAACAACAGAAAGGAAACCATGAAAAGAGAACTAATTTCGGCAATGCTCGGAGCGCTGGCGGCAAGTACCGTTTGGGGCGGTGTGTTTTACTGGGCCAAACGGCATGAGGCGACTCCGGTAAAAGCACCGGCAAAAACGGCCGCGTCGGCAAATTATTCATCGTAGCCGCAGGGAAAATTTCCGGGCTTTAAGGTTTACGATTTCGATTTTTTGATTCCGCTCAACAGACTTATCCTTACGCAATACGTTTCCGTCGCCCCCCCCGATGGAGACTATGGCAAGGAGGGACGGCCGTCGAGCGCGTTTGTTTTCGGGATCCAGGAAAAACGCGGGACAAAGTGGTTTCTCGCCTCCGGGATTCAGGATACTTCTGCTATCGAACTGAGATATCTTGGCGAAAATATCATCATAGATGGAACAACCACCAAAAAGGGGAATGGATATTATACCGTGAAATATTGGTTTCTGAAAGACAAACGGAAACACGAGAGCTGTGTATCCCATGCCTACGTTTACGGTGAACCTCCAAAGATGGAGAATGATGTGTCGGAAGGACTCGGAATATGGAACCGTACCGCCTACAGGGAAAATTTGGGTTATTTCAGCAAACACAGCCGGGAACAGATGTTTCTTGATTTGCAGAAAGCGGTGGCCAGGAACGATCGGCGGGCTGTGGCGGAGTTTTTCCGGTATCCGGTGGAATTACGGGGCGGGACGGGATTCGCCAAGTGGCCCTACTTCACGCCGGAAGAACTCGTCTGTGATTTTGATGTCGTATTCAGTAAAGCACGCCTTCAGGATATCCTGAAAGGATCGGTCAAAGATATCCGCGAATACCGTTTTGGCTATCTTCTGCCGGGCGGCCTCTTCTGCGATTGGTCACCTGCCGGAGAGAGCAATCCTGTTTTGGATATGTTCTGATTCTCGACGGCTGGTGTCGTCAGACGCGTAAAAAGGCCGGAATTGATCTTTTCAGAGAAAAGAGCAAATTTTTCCGGCCTCGGCGCCCGCGCAGGCGCTTTGAAACTGCCGGATCGCGGTGTATATTATATTATCGCGCACTGCGCATCAACAATACCAGCATCCGGCCGTCCCGGAGAGGAGCGATTGATATATGAACAGCAAAAAGGTCAACGAGACCGTGAACCGTCTGGTGTCCTTCCTTGGGGACGTGAAAGACGGCGATGTGCGGACCATTCTTTCCAATATGCAGAAGATGAATGATTATCTGGTGGAAAAGATCCGCATATATGAAACCGGGCAATGTGTCCAAATGTTCATGGGAGGAGATGCTTATGCCGCATGATGATTGCAATTGGGAAGAGTTGAGTGGCGAGGCGTGGCTGGAGTTGCTGTGCGGGCGGCCGCAATATGCCGATAAGTGTCACTGCTGGGAAAAGTTCAACGGAAAAAAATGGTGTGATCTCCTGTGTAAACAGCCGCAATTTGCGGAGAAGTGCGACTGGGAAAAACTGGATGGCGATAATTGGAGCGACCTGTTGTATGATCAGCCGCAATTTGCGGACAAATGTGACTGGCACCTGTTGTCGGGAGGGGACTGGGCAAGTCTCTTGCGCCGCTGGCCGCAATTTGCGGAAAAATGCTGCTGGGAAACATTGAATGGCATGCATTGGAGCAATCTCCTTACCGAGCAACCGCAGTTTTTCGGCATGTGCGATTGGGATAGCCTGAGCGGCTGGGGATGGGAGGAGATCCTGAGCCGCCGACCGCAATTTGCGGAGAAGTGCGACTGGGAAAAGCTGGATGGCGATAATTGGAGCGACCTGTTGTGCGAACGTCCCGAGTTTGCCGAAAAATGCGCCTGGGAAAAATTGGATGGCAGCCATTGGCTTTGGCTTCTTTGCCGGCAGCCGCAGTTCGCCGACAAGTGCGACTGGGAAAAGCTGGATGGCGAAAATTGGAGCAAACTCCTATACGAACAGCCTCAATTGGCGGAAAAGTGCGATTGGCAAAAATTGGGGGGCGCCGATTGGAGCAGGCTTTTGGCGATCCTCCCGCAATTTGCCGACAAGTGCAACTGGAAAAAACTGAATGGGGGATGTTGGTGTTTCCTTTTGAGCCGCCAGGTTCAATTTGCCGACAAGTGCTGTTGGAAAAAACTGAATGGCGGGAATTGGAGCGAACTCCTTTCAGAACAGCCTCAATATGCCAACAAATGCCATTGGGAAAAACTGGATGGCGAAGATTGGAGCACGCTCCTTGCCCGGCAACCCCAATTTTCCGGCGAATGCCGTTGGGAAAAGCTTAATGGGGAAAATTGGAGCTCGCTCCTTGCCCGGCAACCCCGATTTTCCGGCGAATGCCGTTGGGAGAAACTGAATGGAAGAGATTGGGCAAATCTTTTGGAATGCCGGCCGCAATTTGCCGACAGGTGTGACTGGGGGGAACTGGATGGCGGAGACTGGTGTGTGCTTTTGAGCAACAGGCCGCATTTTTCCGCCGGGTGTGACTGGAAGAAGCTGAATGGCTGGGATTGGCTTTGGCTTTTGCGTGACGAGCCCCGTTTTGCGGACATGTGCGACTGGGAGAAACTGGGTGGCGAAGAGTGGCAACTCCTTTTGTCCGAACATCCCCGCTTTGCGGACAAGTGCGATTGGAACAAGCTGAACGGCCGGGATTGGCAAAGTCTTTTGTGCAACGCTCCTCAATTTGCGGACAAGTGCGATTGGGAGAAACTCAGTGGCGAAGACTGGAGCTTCCTTCTGTGCGACCATCCTCAATTTGCGGACAAGTGCGATTGGAGCAAGCTGAACGGCCGGGATTGGTGCGGTATTTTGGAAATTTGGCCCCGCTTTGCGGACAAATGCGATTGGAGCAAACTGGACGGCAAGGATTGGAGCGACCTTTTGGACACGTGGCCTCAATTTGCGGATAAATGCGATTGGAAAAAACTGAGCGGAAGAAATTGGTATGCTCTCCTGTTCGAGAATTCGCGATTCGCCGACAAATGTGATTGGCTCAAGCTGAACGGCCGGGATTGGTGTGACCTGTTGACGGCGCAACCTCGATTTGCGGAGAAGTGCGATTGGCACAAACTGGATGAAAACGACTGGAGGGACCTTTTGCAGGCGCAGCCCCGGTTCGCAGATATGAAGCGTCGACAGGGCTGAAGCCGGGCCCGGAAGATCCGTCGGATAAACAACGGCAAGTACAACTTACCGATAAATCAAAAAACAGGTGGAAGGAAATGGTCAAAAATATCTTGATTTCTATCATTTTCACGACAGTTTCAATGGTTTGTTCTGCTGAAACATCCGTTTCCGGGAACAGAGCAGCATCCTGCGCCGTCGCATATCACGGCAAAACCCATTTCATAAGACTGCAGGGGACGAACAGGGAGATCGGCCGGGTCGAATACAGCAAATCACTGGGGAAATATGTATCATTTGCTCATTTCCCGTTTCGTATTCCATATGCCCACCGGCGGAAAGTAAAGGAATTTCTGGCGGAACTCACCGGAACCGCCGGATGGCAGGGAAGGTATTATATCGATATGTCCAGTGGCGAGTTCGGATACTGCGAACTCGTGGACTTGCCGGTTTGGAATCCCCGTGATGTTTACAAGATGTGGCCGGAAATTTTCAGGATCATAAGCATCAACGCCCGGGTGTCGACCGTGATGAAAACAGTTCGGATGTTTCCGCTGGCGGAACGGACGCATGGTGATTTGAACAAGATGAGAGAGCTCCATGGCTCGGACCGGGATCCCGGTGAGTTTTCTTTCGATACGTTTTCCGTGGAAGGTTGTGCTACATTTTCCATTGACCTGTCCTCCTTTTCGATTGATTTTTGTGTCGTTACTATAATCAATCAGAGAACAGGTCATTTTTCAAGCCCTGTTTTCTAAAATGTGCGCAATTTCCCGGACGTTATCACGTGATATGCTCACGCCCAGCTACACCACCGACTGGAGCCAGCTGCCGAAGGTCAAGTGACTGGCCCGGGCATACCGCCCTTGGGTAGCTTTTTCGCGAAAAAGTAGGTTTCCCATGGGCTGAATAATATCGATTGCTCAGTTGCACAGTCAAAAATGATGGGTTACGGGGTGAGCAGGGCGATACCGAACAGCAACGTCCACCAGTGGGTGGCGAAATTTTAATTTCGGCACCACAACGGCACCACAACGCTCTAAGAAAAAAAGAAAACCTCGAAGTCGCAAGTTGCTGGCTTCGAGGTGATTAGTATTGGTACACCCGGTGCGATTCGAACGCACGGCCTTCTACTCCGGAGGCAGACGCTCTATCCAACTGAGCTACGGGTGCAACCTTGGATTGCACCTAATATAATTCTTCCCGCCCTGTTTTTCAAGTAAAAAATCACAATTTGTTTGAATTTTTTCCGGCATGAGTGTATATTTACCCCCGGCGGAAGGACTCCTGCGCCGCCGGCGCGGGTCCGCAGGAGCGCCCCCCCGCTTCGTTCGGACACCTTTGCAAATGACATAAGGAAAATGCATCATGGAAGAAAAGAAGCAGAAGTTCACCATCACCTGTGATCCCGCCTCCCGCGTCTGTCACGTGGGGGATACGCCGGAGTTCACCGTCTCCGCTCCGGCGGGCGTGAAGGCGCAAGTGGTCTTCACCGCCGACGGCGAGGCGGAACTGGGCCGCCTCACCGTCACCACCCCCTGCACCTTGAAGCAGGGGCTGCCTTTCCCCGGCGTCCTGCGCTGCGAAGTCTCCGCCCCCGGCTTCGAAACGACCCTCGCCGGCGTGGCCTTCGATCCGGGCGACATCCGCCCCGCGCTGCCCGAGCCGGAAGATTTCCGGGAGTTCTGGGCCGACGCCCTCTCGCGGCAGGAAAAGATCCCCGCCGACTTCCAGATGACCGAGCTCCCCGAACTCGCCGAGCCCCACAACACCTTCTATGAACTTTCCTGCGCCACCGTGAACGGCGGCACCTGCTACGGTTTCCTGCGGCTGCCCAAGGTCACGGGGCCCGTCCCCATGATGGTCTACTTCGAAGGAGCCGGGGCGGGGGAATCCCGTGAAACGTTCCTCCAGCACTGCGCCAACGTGGACGCCCATCTCACGGGCCCCGCCGCGCAGCTGCTCATCTTCACCCACAACTACCGCCCCGGCAAGACCCACGCGGAACATATGAGGCTCCATGAAGCTTACTTAAAATCCCTCGGCGTCAGCGCCTACTGGGCCGAAGGGCTCGACCGGGGGAAGGAATACACCTTCTTCTACCGGGCCATCCTGGGCTCCGTGCGCATGACCAAGCTCGTTTCCGCCCTGCCCGTGGTGAACCGGGAGCGGATCAGCTATCTGGGGGCCAGTCAGGGAGGCGGCTTCGGCTTCTTCCTCACCGCCCTCTGCCCCGAGATCAACGCGGCCTTCTGCGGCGTCCCCGCCTTCTGCGACTGCGGCGGATTCCTGCTGGGCCGTCACACGCCCACCTCGCGGGCGCCCTATTTCCGCGAATATTACCAGATCATGCGCTATTTCGATCCGGCCAACTTCGCCCCCATGATCACGGTCCCCGTCTTCGCCAGCTGCGGCTTCATCGACATTACCTGCACCCCGTCAAGCGTCTACGCCGCCTACAACCGGCTGGGCGGCAGCCGGATGATCTTCGACAAGATCCTCAACGGTCACGGCGACGCGCCCGAGGAGTACGCGCCCCTCTCCTGGTTCTGGACCGGCTGTCACATGGGCCTTTTCAAGTAAGGGAGAGCTGTTGAAATGAATCTTCCCGTCATTCAGGATCCCTGTCTCGTCACGGTGGATATGCAGGAGCGGCTCGTTCCCGCCATGACCGAGAGCGAAGAGCTCGTCGCAAGAGTGAAAATCCTGCTTCAGGGGGCGGCGGAGTTGAAAATCCCCGTCATCGCCACCGAACAGTATCCCAAGGGGCTGGGGCCCACGCTGCCCGAAATCGCGGAACTCTTCCCCGAAGAGACGCCCGTTCCGGCGAAGACCTCCTTTTCCGTCTTCGGCGAACCGGAATTCCGGCGGGCGCTGGAGCGGCGGCGCCCCCATTCCCTGATCTTCTGCGGCATCGAGACCCACGTCTGCGTGCTCCAGAGCCTCTTCGACGCCATCGAAGCGGGGTTCCCCGTCATCCTCGCCGCCGACGCGGTGAGTTCCCGCAAGAGCAGCGACGTCTGTCTCGCCCTCGAGGCGGCCCGTCAGGCCGGAGCGTGGGTGCTGAGCACGGAGTCGATCCTCTTCCTCCTGCTGAAAAACAGCCTCCATCCCTCCTTCAAGGCCGTTTCCAAGCTGATCAAGTGAAGAGGGCGCTCCCCGCCTACCGGGGAGCGGCACGGCGGCACTGTGAGGCGAAAAGGTCGGGGAATCCCCCCTTGCCCGTCAGGCGCACGGGGGGAGCCGTCAGGGGGAAAGCGGTGATGAGCTCCCGGAGCACCGGGTCGGGCAGACGCCGGAATCGGGGAGAGAGCACCAGCGTGAACTCCTTTTCGCCCCGGCCTGCGAGGAACTTTCTCAGGAGTTCGAGATCATTGGCGGAAAGCACCTGCACCACCGTCTTGCCGAAAAAGAGCCGGGGCGTCTGTTCCGGCAGATAGAAAACGTCGGTCACCACCGTCTTGCCGGGGGCCCGGAGCAGGGCCGCTTCGACGGCGGCGGAGTCCTCCGCCACCCGGTTCAATGCGTAAAGGCCGTAGCACTGGAGGAAGAGCCCTGCGCCCAGCGCCGCCAGGGAGAGGAGTTTGCGGAGCCTGCCCCACGCGGGGAGAGGCACCCCCGGATTGCCCAATCGCCGGAAGCCGATGAAACTCAGATAAAGGAGGAGGGGCAGGATGACCAGAAAGTGCCTTGCGCCCCAGACCAGTCCCACGTCGCTCGCCGTCATCAAGAGCGGCACCCCGAGGATGTAGAAGATCAGGGCCCAAGTCCACACCCGGGATCTTCCGGTTCCGAGGAAGGCCCGCCAGTTGACCAGAAATCCCGCCGCAAGAGGCGTGGTGCTGAAGAACCCCACCGCTCCCGCCGCCGTGTAGACCGGAACGGCCTGGAACCAGAGGCCCGCCGTCAGGAACACCGTGCAGGCAAGGTAGAGGATCACCGCCGCGTATTTGAACTTGACCCAGCGCCGGAAGCCCGGTGCGGCCCCGGCGGCGAGGGGCAGCAATGCGCTCCAGGCCGCGAGGCTCCACGGACTCCGGCCCCAGCCGTCGAAGCGGAAGAGGTGGTGGAAAAGGTTGAAAGCTGCGGCCCGGACCTGCGTGAGCAGGGAAAAACCGGCGTTGTTGTTCAGATAGTAGAATTTGCCGTGGAGCCCGAAGATGTGGCCGTGAAGGAGCGCCTGCAAAAACCAGAGGGGCAGGGCGGGGAGGAGGAAGCCGCCCGAAAAGCGCAGCAGTTCCCGCCATTTGCCGCAGACGAGGAGCGCCGCGCCGAAAGCCGCCGCGCAGAAGTAGGCTTCTTCGCGCATGAAAAGCGAAAGTCCCCACAACACGCCGCAGCCGAAAAAGCCCCCGCGCAGGCCGAGGATGAAGCCCGCCAGCACCAGACAGACGCTCGGCGTCATCTCCCACAACAGCAGGGAATAGAAGACCAGGGGCGTTGCCAGGAGCAGGCCCGGAGGGGGAAGATGGAGAAAGTGCCCGGCAAGAAAGAGCAGCACCAGCGTGGCGAGGATAGGCCAGAAGAGGACGCCCCGTTCCCCGAAAAGCCGGTAAAAGGGCGCCGTGGCGGCGCTCAGATAGCCCGGATAGAAGGAAACGGCTCCCCCCTCGCGGCGGAAAAAGTGGAATCCTGCCGTGGGGAAAAGTTCGGGGCAGGGGTGGCGGATAAGGCCGCCCCCGCCCGCGTCGAAGTTCCGCATCTGGATGTACTTGTTACCGTTGTCGGTGATCCAGACCGCTCCGGGCGGCAGGAAAAAGGCGAGGCCGAGGAGCAGAAGAAACGCCGCGCTGCAGCTGTAGACGAACCGGCGTTCGATCTTCATGTTTCAGCCTTCGGGTCGTGACGGGAGATCAGGGCTTCACACGGGCGCCGCACCCTTCGGGGATGGTGTCTCCGGCGATTTTTTTGCCGCACCAGTCGAAGACCGCCGCTCCCGGAACCGTCAGGGGCGCATAGGACAAATTGAGCAGGTAGCCCGGCTTGGTGATCTTCGGGACCCGGCAGGGATCCACCACGATGGCGAGCTCACTGCGCACGGTCTTCGCCGTGACGCAGCCCAGCTGGCCGCCGGAGTAGTCGAACTCCCAGTGCCCCGATTTCTGGAACCAGATCAGGTTTTTCCTGTAGAAGGATATCCAGAACCGGCAGATGGCTTCGGCTTCGGGCGACAGGTCCGCCAGCTCCACCGAGAGCATGGGGACTCCGGCCATCATGGCGATGAAGTGGCGGGAAATGTTCACCGGCAACTCATCCGCGGGCCAGTAGGCCGGGTCGGCGTGGACGGGGATGTGGTCCCCCAGCGCCAGCCGGATGTGGGCGATCCGCCGCAGGTTGAGGAGGAAATCGAAGGGGGCGTCCCCCGCCCGGAACTGGGTGCCGCACCGGAGCATCCGGGGTACGGCATAGCTCTGGCGGAATTCGATCATCGCGTCGGGGTTATGCTTGCGGATCCGGCGCGAAAGCTCCTCGGTGAAGCGGCAGCATGCCTCCGCATGGGGGGAATCCACGTCCGGATGGATCTGGTCGAGGAAATCCACCTTGAGCCCGTCGAGGTCCCACCTGGTCATGAGGTCTTCCATGAGGTCGAGGATGGGTTTGGCCGCCTTGGCGTTGCCGGGGTCCAGTTTTTCGTAGCCTTCGAGAGCTCCGGGGATGATGGCGCCGGGGATCTTTTCGAGCTTCCTGTGCATGGCGCTCTTGAGGCCGATGAGATAGGGGGCTACCCAGACCAGGTACTTCATGCCCAGTTTCCGGACTTCCTTCACGTGGCTCCCGAAGTCGGGGAACTTCACGGGGTCGAATTTCCAGTCGCCGATCTTTTCATACCAGGAGCTGATGTTCTTGGGGCAGACCCGCTTCATGTCGGGATAGCACCAGCCGTCGTCGAGAATGAAGGTGCCGAAGCCCAGTTCGGCCGCCTTGGCCGCCGTTTTGGCGCACCAGCTCTGGGTGACGGCCCCGTGGACGGCGTACCAGGTGCAGAAGACGGGATACCACGAGTAAGCGCTGAAGGTGCAGACCAGATCGGGCAGGTGGGCCCGCCACCGGGCGATGGCCTCCTGCCACGGCGTGGCGACGCGGTCGAACCAGAAGATGAAGTCGGGGATGGGGTCCGGGGAGGAGATCTCCCAGCTTATGTCGTACTTGCCCGTTTCCTGATTCATCTTGCCGGAAAAACGGTTGTCGCAGTCGCAGCCGCAGAATCCGGCGGCGAATTTATTTGTCCCGGCCATGTTGAAGAAGGTGATGAAGGGCATCCCCCGCTGGCCGGCGAAATCGGCCTCCATGTTCCAGGGGATCCGTTCGCCGGGGGCGGTCATGAAGCTGTACCAGTAGGAGTGCACGTCGGCGACGGAGATGGAAAATTTCAGGACGCCCCGGCGGGCGCCGCCCGTGCAGACAGTCACCCTGCCGGCAGTGCCGCCGAGGGGGATGCGTTCTTCCTGAGCGAAAACAGCAGTAAGTTCCATGAGAAGTTCCTTTTTAGTTGACCGGCGGGGCGGGGGCGGAGAGAAAAGGAAGGGGGAACGGCCGGAAGCCTTCCCCCTTTTTCCGCGAAGTTTCAGCGCACCTTGCCGCAGCAGTTCTTGTATTTCTTGCCGCTGCCGCAGGGGCAGGGATCGTTCCGGCCGATCTTGGGCTCTTCGCGGCGATAGGTGATCTGGATCGGGACCTCCTGTTCCGGGACCATTTCCGGGACCTCGCCGGGAGCGCCGCCGGGCATGGTTCCGGGCTCTTGGGCGATCTCCAGTCCGGGAGGCAGCACCAGCTGCCCGTCGGGGGAGGCGCCGAACTGGTCCAGCAGCTGATGCTGCAGTTCGAGCGGCATGTTGCTGAAGATGTCCTCGAACGAGGCGTACTCCGTGAAGAGATGCTCCGCCACTTCGCGGTAGATCCGGTCCATCAGGTCCTTGAAGATGTTGAAGGCTTCGTTCTTGTACTCCACCAGAGGATCCTTCTGGGCGTAGACCCGGAGCGACATGCTGGAACGCAAATTGTCCATGGCATAGAGGTGCTCCTGCCAGAGCCGGTCGATGGAATCCAGGATGAGCTGCCGCCGCAGGTCGTTCAGCTGTTCGGGGTCGTCGGCAGCGTGGCGGTCCAGCCAGGCGTGTTCGATGCGGTCCACGATCTGGAGCGTCAGGGCGTCGGGATCGGTGAGACGGCCCGCTTCGATCCCGGCGGTCAGCTCTTCGGGCTTGAACTCCAGGGGGAAGGTCACGCCGAGGAACCCCGCCAGATGGTCGGTGTCGAACTTGCCTTCCTTTTCCCCTTCCTGGCGGCGTCCGGCGGTCTCGAGCACGGCGCTTTCGACCACCTGTTCGATGATGCCGAAAAGCACGTCGTGGGGATTTTCCGACAGCAGCGCGTCCTTGCGGAGCCCGTAAATGATCTCGCGCTGCTTGTTCATCACGTCGTCGAAATCCAGAGTCCGTTTCCGGATCCCGAAGTGCTGCTGCTCCACCCGTTTCTGGGCGGTCTCGATGGACTTGTTCAGCCAGGGATGCTGCAGTTCGTCCCCTTCCTTGAGCCCGAAGCGCTCGAAGATCTTGATGATCCGGTCGGAACCGAAGAGCCGCATGAGGTTGTCTTCGAGGGAAACGTAGAACTTGGAGGAACCCGGATCCCCCTGGCGGGAACAGCGTCCCCGCAGCTGGCGGTCGATGCGCCGGGAGTCGTGCCGGGAACTGCCGATGACGTGCAGTCCGCCCAGTTCGGCCACGCCGGGGGCCAGCTTGATGTCGGTGCCCCGTCCGGCCATGTTGGTGGCCACGGTGACCGCGCCGGGCTGCCCCGCTTCGGCGATGATCTCGGCCTCGCGCTGGTGGTTCTTGGCGTTGAGCACGTTGTGGGGGATCTTGCGGATCGAGAGCATCCGCGACAGGATCTCGGAGTCATCCACCGAAATGGTGCCCAGCAGCACTGGCTGCCCCTTGTCGTGGCGTTCGATCACGTCTTCGATGATGGCGTTGAACTTTTCGCGCTTGGTCTTGAAGATGGAGTCGTTTTCGTCCTTGCGGATGCAGGGGCGGTTGGTGGGGATCTCGATCACGTCCAGCTTGTAGATCTGGTGGAACTCGGCGGCTTCGGTGGCCGCCGTGCCGGTCATGCCCGCAAGCTTCTCGTACATGCGGAAGTAGTTCTGGATGGTGATGGTGGCCATGGTCTGGGTCTCCTGCTCGATGGGGACCCCTTCCTTGGCTTCGAGGGCCTGATGGAGCCCGTCGGAAAACCGCCGTCCCGGCATGAGCCGCCCGGTGTGTTCGTCGACGATGAGCACCTTCCGGTTCTGGACCACATAGTTCACATCCTTTTCGAAGAGGCAGTAGGCCTTGAGCAGCTGGGAAAGATCGTGGAGCTTTTCGCTCTTGTCGGCGAAATGGGCCTGGAATTCCTCCTTTTTCGCCACCTTTTCGGCGGGACTCAGGGAGTCGTCCTTCTCGATCCTGCTGATCTCGAGCAGCAGATCCGGGACCACGAAAGCGTCGGGATCGCCGGGGGCGATGGCCTGGCGGCCCCTGGCGGTCAGGTCGGCTTCGTTGGTCTTCTCGTCGATGGTGAAGTAGAGGTCCGACTGCACCTCCTGGAGCATGCCGCGGTTGTTGTCGCTGCGGACCTGGGATTCGTAACGGTCCAGCTCCTTGACCACGGTGCCGTCTTCCAGCAGCCGGAGCAGCTGTTTGTGGGTGGGCATGCCGAAGCGTACCTGCAGCAGTTTCCGCAGGGCCCCTTCGAGGGCTTCGTCGGAGGCGTTTTCGTCGTTGATGACCTCTTTGGCCTCCCGCGCCAGCTGGGAGCAGAGGGCGTTCTGCTTGCGGTAGAGGTCGGCCACCTTGGGCTGGAGTTCCGCGTACTGGTCCGCGGCCATGGGCACGGGACCGGAAATGATGAGGGGCGTCCGGGCTTCGTCGATGAGGATGCTGTCGATCTCGTCCACGATGGCGTAGTAGTGATCCCGCTGGACCAGCTGGTCCGCCGAGGTGGCCATGCCCATGTCGCGGAGGTAATCGAAACCGAATTCGCTGTTGGTGCCGTAGGTGATGTCGCAGTTGTACTGGGCCCGGCGTTCGTTGGGGCTCTGCATGTTCTGGAGACAGCCCACGGTGAGCCCGAGGAACTTGTAGACGAAGCCCATCCACATGGAGTCGCGGCGGGCCAGATAGTCGTTGACGGTGACCAGCTGGCAGTTCTTCCCCGTGAGGGCGTTGAGGTAGAGGGGCATGGTGGCGACCAGGGTCTTGCCTTCGCCGGTGGCCATTTCGGCGATGTTGCCCCGGTGGAGCGCGATGCCGCCCATGAGCTGGACGTCGAAGGGGATCATGTCCCAGGTGATGGTCTGGCCGCAGACCTCGAGTTCCCTGCCCACGAGGCGGCGGCAGGCGTTCTTGACCACGGCGAAGGCTTCGCACATGATGTCGTCGAGGGTCTCGCCTTTGGCCAGACGCGCCTTGAATTCGGGGGTCTTGGCCTGAAGCTCCTCGTCGGAAAGCTTTTGCAGCTCCTCTTCGATGGCGTTGATTTTTCTGATCAGCGGCTTCATCCGTCTCAGGTCACGCTGAGACTTGGTGCCGAAGATCGCTTTGAGAATGGCGGTGATCATCTTATTTGGATCCCGGACGGTCGATGGGGAGTTTCTGGGCGCAGAGCGGGCACTTTTCCGGCTCGTAGGTGGGGAGCGAGAGCTTCAAGGCGCTCTTGAAGGGCACGTCGAATTTCGCTTCGCCGCCGGAACGGTCCACGATGACGGCGATGCCGACCACCACGCCGCCCTTGGCGCGGACGAGATCCGCGGTCTGCTGGACCCTGCCGCCCTTGGTGACCACATCTTCAGCCACGAGGACCTTTTCTCCGGGGGCGATGGTGAATCCCCGCTTCAGGACCAGTTCCCCGTCCTCCTTGTCGGCGAAGATCGCCCGGATCCCCAGCGCACGGGCCACTTCCTGCCCCACGATGAGGCCGCCCACGGCGGGAGAGATGACGCAGGTGGCCCCGCAGTCCTTGAAGAGGTCCGCCAGATAGCGGCACACCTTTTCGGCTTTGTCGGGGTACTGGAGCAGCAGCGCCGCTTGGAAGAAACGGTTGCTGTGGAGACCGCTGCGGAGCTGGAAATGGCCGTTGAGCAGAGCTCCGGAGTTTTCGAGGATCTCGATGATTTCGCGTTCAGTCATGGTAAAAACCTCCTCTTCTAAGAACAAAATCGCCGCGACTCGGGCGCGGCTGACGGTTGACGGAAAGACCTTCTCCTTCTCAACGGAACGTCTCCGGTGACGAAGGCTCCACCAGCAGGTGGATGTCCACCGGTTTTCCTCCTATGTCGAGTTTGAGCCGGGTATTGAGGCGCGTGAGCAGCATGGCGTAGGGGATCCGCACTTCGCCCGCGGCGGTCGTGACCGACACGGTGCAGTCGGCCAGCAGATCTTCGGCGTCGCGGATGGCGTTGATGAGGCGCATCATCCGTTCCAGCTTGCCCCGGAGTGCGGGATTGAAGGCGTAGGCGCGGTGACAGACCGGACAGACCGCCTGAAAATCCTCCGAGGGGGCGGCCTCCAAGTCGAACTCCACCGTGCCCGTGCAGTTGTCCTGCGGACAGTGGAACCCGATCCCGGCGCGGCGCCCGGAGTCAGCCTGGGACATGGTCACTCTTCCTCCTTGCACCCGGCCATGAGGGCCTCGTAGATGGCCACGGAATTGGAACCGGCCGCGATCAGGGTCTCGACCAGCTTGTCGTTCCGGAGTTTCCGGGAAATGCTGCCCAGCAGCCGCAGATAGGCGTCGGAATCCTCATCGGGGGCCACGGTGAAGACGATGACCCGGACCGGAAGGTCGTCCTTGGACTGATAATCGCTGATGGGGGATTCGGTGACGCCCACCACCACGTAGGGATGGGGGATGTCGTTGGTCCGGATGTGGGGCAGCGCCAGCATGCCGCCGATGCCGGTGGTCATCATCTGTTCCCGTTTCCACACCAGACGGAAGATAAGGTCGCGGTTGAGCTTGGTCAAATCGGCTGCGCGCTGAATAAGCTGATCCATCACCTGCAATTTGGTCGTTCCCGTCAGGGTCATGACCGAGTCTCTGGTGACAAACTCCGTGAAATCATACTTCATAGCTCGAACTCCATCCTCTTGATTTTTTCTCCTGCGCCGAAGCCCGGCAATACCTCGGACCCGTGCCGCGGGGCAGGAGGTCACACTCGTCCACTCTGTAAAATAATCCATGTTTGACATTTTTTCAAATGCGGAAGCGGCTTTTTTTTAATTTTTTCCGTAAAAAGAGGCCGATCATTCCCGCCGGGGGGCTTTTTGCCGGGTTTTTCCGTCGTCAACTTGAAAAAATCCCCCTTAAGGGGTATATTATCCGAATCATGGAAAACGAACGACAAACTCCCGAGATCACGGAAATGCTCGCCGGCACCGAGATCGACGGGTTCCTGCTGGAATCCGTCCTCGGGTCGGGCAGCTACGGCGTGGTCTACCGCGCCCGGCACCTGCTCATGGACAAGCTCTACGCCGTCAAGGTGCTGATGTCCGAGTTCGCTTCCGACGAGGAGCGGGTCAAGGAGTTTTTCCGCGAAAGCAAGATCGCCGCCCGGCTGGAGCATCCCAACATCGTCCAGGCCATCAAGGCGGGCCGGACCGAGACGGGGCTCTGCTACTTCGTCATGGAGTTCGTGGACGGCATGACCGTCGAGGATATCCGGACCAAGGCCCCGGAGCGGCTTTCGCTCCCCTTCCTGCTGAGTATTTCCATCCAGCTGGCCGACGCGCTGGATTACGCATGGAACAGCTGCCGCATCATCCACCGGGACATCAAACCCGGCAATCTGCTCATCCGCGAGGCCGACAACCGGCTGAAACTGGCCGATCTGGGGCTGGCCGGAGTGGGCAGCGTCAATCAGTCCGGAGATATCTTCGCCACGCCCCTCTACATGGCTCCCGAGGTCGCCGCCGGGCTGGGCAGCCGCGACGTGACGGGGGATATCTACAGCTTCGGCGTCATGTTCTACGAACTCAGCGCGGGGATCCCGCCTTTTTCCGGATCCGTGGAGGAGCTCCAGCGGGCCCATGTGGAGGACCTGCCGCCGCCGCTTCTCTCGGCCAATCCCGACCTGGATCCCGAACTGGCCGGTTTCATCGACTCGCTGCTGGCCAAGTCCCCCGCGGACCGGCCCCAGAGCTGGGCGCTGGTCAAGGAGCGTCTGACCGCCATCCGCTCCCGGCTGTGCGCCAACACCGGGCGGAAGGGGGCGCAGGGGCGGCCCGAACCCGAGAAGCACCCGGCGGAAAAGGAACGCGGACGGAAACTCGAGGTGCTCTGCATCGCCGTCGTTGTGGTGCTGGTCCTGGTTCTGGCGGTCATCGCCGCCGTCTCGTTCCGAGGGAGCCTCTTCTGAGCTTCAGAGGCAGATCAGCGGAATCCCCGCGACGCAGCACCCCAGGGCGGCGTATTGCGGAAGCGTGAGTTTTTCCTTCAGGTAAAGCAGGGAAAAGAGAGAAAAGCCCACGAGGCACGAGGCGATCATTATGGGGTAGGAAGCGCCGCCGATGCCGTGCCGCGCCAGGGCGTCCATGGCGGGATACTGGAGCAGACAGGCGGAGATCAGACCGAAGGACTGAAGCGCCCCCGTGTAGATCCAGAGGTATTTCGACCGCAGATTCGCCGTCAGGGAAAATTCGTGCCGCCGGAACCGGAGTATCCCCGCCGAGGTGATCAGGACCCCCGCGCCCGTCGCCAGGATCCGGAAGGGCGGCGGCAGCGCCCGCGAGGATTCGAAGAAGGAGGGCAGCGTCGCCAGGATGTGGACCAGACCCGTCAGCAGAAAGGCGGTGAAGGCCGGGATCTTCCACTCCTTTCCCTTCCCGGTGTTGTCCCGGCCCGCCCCCGAGAGGATCAGCGAAAGCAGAATGGCGCAGAGGCCCGCGATGCGCACCGGCTTCGGCGACTCGCCGAAGACGGCCACTCCCAGCAGGAAGGGGAAGATCATGGCCGACTGGATGACCGCCCAGATGATGCCGTTGGGGCCTTTCTGCATGGCGTAGGCCATCAGATAGAGCATGACGCAGTTGAGGGCCCCGCAGAAAAAGAAAGATAAAAAGGTGAGCAGCCGCACTTGGGCGGGGATCGCTCCGAGGGCCGTCCAGTCGAGCAGGAAGAGGCAGACGAGCGAGGAGAATACGGCTCCCAGAAGCTGGATGGCGCCCGGATCGATCTTCCTTTTGGGGGCGGCCCCCATGACCGCTCCGGTCAAGGTCCAGCCGAGACCCACCAGAACCAGACTTGCTATGCTCAGCAGCATCTCTCCGCATCTCCGTCGAAAGTAAAAATCTTCCGCATAATGTAGCACCGTTTGCTCTTTTTGCAACGTCGGGAAAGACACATTGTCGAAAAAATCCATGCCCGGTACGGATTTTTCCATTTACTTTCGCCGGGAACCGTGCTATATTAAAGCGCATCCAACGTTTCACAAGGTCTTTCAAGGAGGTAAAGATTATGGCCCATGATCTCAGCGCCGTCTGCACCGGGTTTCCCGATGCGGGGAAGTTCGTTTCCGGCATTCCCTACGGGACCGGACATATCAACGACACCTACAAGGTCGAAACCGACAGGCACACGCTGATCGTCCAGCGGGTGAACACCTCCATCTTCCGCCAGCCCGAAGAGCTGATGGAAAACTTCGTCCGGGTGACCTCTCACATCGCCGGAAAACTCAAAGGCGGCAATAGTGCCGACAAGACCCTTTCGCCCCTCTTCAACGCGCAGGGCAAACCCTGGTTCCGTGACGCGGAAGGCAACTTCTGGCGGAGCTACATCTACGTGGACAAGGCCCGCACCTACGACATCATCGAAAACGACACGCAGGCCTTCGAAGCCGCCGCCGCCTTCGGCCGGTTCCAGAACTATCTGGCCGACATGCCGGGACGGCTCTTTGAGACCATCCCCAATTTCCACCACACCGTTTCCCGGCTCAACGACCTCAAGGCCGCCATCGCCGCGGACAAGGTCGAAAGACTCAAGGAGGTGGGGCGCGAAGTGGACTTCGTCATGGCCAGGGAAAAGGATTGCGGACTGCTCCTCGATCTGCAGGCCAAAGGCGAGGTCGTGGAACGGACCACCCACAACGACACCAAGCTCAACAACGTCCTTATCAGCGAAGAGACCGGCAAGGGCATCTGCGTCATCGACCTGGACACCGTCATGCCCGGTCTGCCCCACTATGACTTCGGCGACATGGTGCGCACGGGGACCAGTCCCGCCGCAGAGGACGAAAAGGACCTGACCCGTGTCCGCATGCGGTTCGAGATGTTCGAAGCCCTGCTTCGCGGCTATCTTTCCGCCGCGGGGAAGTTCCTCAACCCGCTGGAAAAATCCCTGCTGCCTTTCTCCGGAAAGCTCATCACGCTGGAGATCGGGATCCGGTTCCTCACCGACTACCTTTCGGGCGATGTCTATTTCAAGGTGAAGCGTCCGGGCCACAATCTGGACCGCTGCCGCACCCAGTTCAAGCTGGTGAGCTCCATCGAAGAGCAGTTCGACGCCATGCGCAAACTCACCGATTCACTCTGAAACAGGAAGGGAAAGATCATGACCAGACAGGAGATCGTACAGGGCCTGCGGACCCTCGGCCTGAAGCGGGGCGACATCGTTCTGCTCCACAGCTCGCTTTACAGTCTGGGGCACGTCGAAGGCGGCCCCGAAGCGGTGATCGACGCCTTCCTCGAGGCGATCGGCAAGGAGGGAACGCTCCTCGTGCCCGTTTTCGGCGATCTGGGGATCCTCACCACCACCCTCAAGAACCGTCCCGGCGCGGTGGTCAGTCCCTGTCCCGTGGGCACCGTGGCCGCGCTGGGCCCAGCGGCCGAAGAGCTCTGCCGCGACCACTGGAAACCCGAAAGCTGCCACGGCGAAGGGACCCCCTTCAAGCGTTTGGCTGACAAGGGCGGCTACGTCTGCCTCATGGGGGTGGATCAGGACCGGAACACCTCGCTCCACGGCATCGAGGCGGAACTGCGTCTGGCCTATCTGGGCTCCACCTCGCGGGAGTTCACCACGCCCGAGGGCGAGACCGTCAAAAAGACCTGGAAATACTATCCCGGCCCCCATCGGGATTTCATTTCCTTCGACCACGTTCTCAAGGAGCGGGGGATCATGAAACAGCTCCGCATCGGCAACTCGCAGGTGCGGCTCATCGACGCCAAAGGCATGTGGGAGTGCGGCATGGAACTGGGGGCGGCGGATCCCGCCTTCATCCTCTGCGACAACCCCGGCTGCGGGGACTGCGTCCGCCAGCGGGCCGCGCTGGCCCGTGACTTCTTCGCCCACGAGGATTTCAAGCTCACGGCCTCCTCCCGTCTGGCCGGGCGCTACGTTCCCGAGATGGTGGAAAAATGTCAGGCCGCGGGTGTGACCTTCCTCGAACTGGACTTCGTGCAGGGCGTCCCCGCCGCGTCGCTCAAGGCGGAAAAACTGGCCGCCGTGGTGAAGGAGCTTGCCGACGGTGGCATCGCCGTCAGCGCCATCCGTGCTTTCGCCGCCCCCAACAAGGCGGAAGATTTCGCCGCCAAGGTCAAGGCCGCCGGGATCCCCGGCGTCATCCTGCCCCTTCCCGCTTCCGGCCCTGCCGCCGAAGCGGCCCGTGCGGCGGGCCTCGCGGTCAACTTCTTCAACGTGGCCTTGACCAGCGCCGCCGCCAACGCGGCTTTGAAGCGGCGTCTGGCCAACGGCGGGGACTACGGCATCTGCTTCAACCCGGCCAACTTCGTCATGGCGGGCGAACGGGCCTTCGGCGTCTACCGCACGGGCCGCTTCATCAAGACCATGCGCCAGCTGGACGTGAACGACATCCTGCCCGACGGCACGGTGACGCCTCTCGCACGGGGCGGCGCGGAAATCAAGGAGATGATCTCCATCGCCCGCTGCGCAAGCTTCCCCGGCTTCATGTGCCTCGCGGGCGGCATCCAGACCACCCAGGACCTGAAGACCATGGCGGCCGACTTCCGCCGTCTCATCGAAAACATGTGACCGATCAAGCGCCGTCCGCAGCGCGGGCGGCGTTTTTCCCGAAAACATTTGTCCCGCCTTCCCCGGCTTGACCGGAAAGGGCGGGACTTTTTGCCTCGGAAGCTTTACACCAGCTGTCCAAGTTCCTCGAACTTCGCCACCAGCTCCGGGATGGGGATGCGGTGGCTGTTCGGACTCACTTCGCTCTGGATCAGTTTCAGCCGGGGGGCGGCGTCGAGGAGTTTGAGGATCTTCGGCCAGTCCACGTTGCCCCGGCCGGGAAGGTTGTGGGCGTCGTTCCAGCCGGTGTTGTCGTGCAGATGGCAGATGACCGTCTGCGGAAGCATCTTTTCCAGCGCTTTGTCTTCCCATTCGGGAACGGCGATCCCCGCCTTTCGCCAGCCGCTCCAGGCGTTGCCCGTGGCGTACTCCCGCCCCCGGTCCATGATGTTGGCGTGGCCGGAGTCGTAGCAGAACCCGAGGAAGTCGGTGGGGAATTCGGCCTTGATGCTGTTCAGGACGTCGGGCGTGTTCACTTGGAACCAGATGTTTTCGATGCAGATGATGACGCCGTTCTTTTCCGCGACGGGGAGCAGTTCCGCCAGGGCCTCCTTCACGCGGGCCGTGTGGACCGCGGCGGGGATGGCGGCGGCGGGGTCGAAGTGATTGTTGCCCACGTGGATCGTGATGGTGTCCACCTTCATGGCGTTGCAGATCTCCAGCGCCAGTTTCGCCCGGGTGATCATCATGGCTCTTTTTTCGGGGAAGGGGCAGTTCATGTCCAGCACCGGGCCGAAGGGGGCGTGGGCGTCGAGAAAGCTTAATCCTGCGTCGCTCATTTCCTTGAGAAGTTCATCTTCCAGCCCCGGCTTGGCGATGATCTGCTGGATCAACGCGTCCGTGAGGACGAGGTGCTTCGCCCCGGCGGCGGCGAATTCCGCCATGATATAGGGCCGCATGCGGTCGGTAACGGAGACGAAGTCGAAAAAGTAGGTCACGGGGACGCGGAACATAAGAAAAAGATCCTTTCTGTTGAGATTATCTCGAAGTCAAGGCATATTATAGCACAGAAAAGTTTTTTTTCAAGGAGTCCTGCGTTTTTTTGCGCCGCTTTTCTCCCGGCCGGGCCGCCGGAGGGGCCGGGTTGCGGAAGCACGGCCCCCCCGGCGCGGGTTCAGAAACCCATCTTGCCCTTCGCGGCGAAGCGATTGGCCTGTTTCGCCGCGCTTTCGCGCCTCAGACCCTCCAGGCGCTCCGCGTTGGTGACGTCGCCTCCGAGGTAGAAGAGCCCCTGCCGCACGGTGCGGAAGTCGCCGGGGGCGAGGTTCGGGATCCCGGCCAGGAGAGCTGCTTCGGCGTCGGTGAGGGGGGTGCCGAACATTCTTTCGAAGAAGAGTTTCTTGCCGGCATCGTCCAGATAGTCGAACTCCAACTTGAAAGTGAAGCGCCGCAGGATCGCCGCGTCCAGGTTGGCGGCGAAGTTGGTCGCGCCGACCATCACGCCGGTGAAATTTTCCATCCGGTGCAGGAGCTCGTTGACCTGGGTGACCTCCCAGGAGCGCTGGGCACGGCTGCGGCTCTGGACCAGTCCGTCGATCTCGTCGAGGAAAAGGATGGCTTTTTCCGCCTCGGCCTGTTCGAAGGCCCGGCGGATCAGCTTCTCGGTGCCGCCGACGAACATGCTCAGGAGGTCGCTGCCCATCAGGACGACCACCTTGACGCCGAGCTGGGCGCCGAGATACTTCACGAACTCGGTCTTGCCGGTGCCCGGCGCCCCGGAAAGGAGGATGTTCATCCGGGGGCGGTCGATGCCGCCGGAGGGTTCCTCCCGGAACCGCCGCACCGCCTCGATGAGCCGGGGGAGAGGGAGCGAGCCGTCGATGTTCAGCCCCTCCAGCGAATAGTCTTCGGCCGGGCGCATGGCCTCGTCGGCGTTCTCCACGCCGAGGAGTTCGCAGTGGGGCTTCATCAGCGTTTCGACCAGCTCTTCGACCTCACCGGGTGCGGGGATGAGCTTGACCAGGTTCTGCAGGACCAGCGTGATGCCGCCCGCGCTGACGGGATAGAGCTTGGCGAATTTGCGCATCATCTCTTCGCTCACGAGGGACCCGAGCTTCATCTTTTCGACGTTGTTGCGCCAGATGGAAAGCCGCTGTTCGGCGTCGAGGGCTTCGAAGCGGATCGAGTAGTCGAACCGGCGGCGGCTGGATTCGTCCAGTTCGTCCGCGGAAGAGTTGGTGATCCAGATCGTGGGCGTGGTCACGTGGTCGAGGAGTGCGTTGAGCATCCCCTTGTCGCCCGCGGGAGCGCGTCCCGCGCCGAAGAGCGCGAAGGGACCGCCGCCGGAGCTGCCCCGGAGCATCTCATCGGCTTCGTCGACGATGATCAGGCTTTTGGCGGGATCGACCTGACTGCTGCAGATCTGGAGCGCGCCGAACCGGAACGAGGGCGCGCTCGTCGCTTCGTTGCTGCGGTGATCGTGGGTGTCCTGAGCGATGATGCAGCATTTGCGTTTCAGTTCGGCGGCCAGGGTCCGGGCGAAACTGGTCTTGCCGGTGCCCGGCGCCCCGTAGAGCAGGATGTTGACCGGGGATTTGCCGTTGGCGCCGTCGATGATCCGTTTCAGGATACCGCCGTGCTTTTTGGCGAGGGAGCCGTAAAACTCCCAGGGCAGGACCTCTTCGCGGCTGATGCGGAAGTAGGAGCTGGAAAGCGGTTCGTTGCGCACACCGTTCAGAAAGCCCAGCAGACTGCCGTTGATGCCGAATTCGTCATTGAGGCAATGATACCGGCGCAGTTTGCTGTTTTCGTCCAAGAGCGCAAGGACTTCCGAAACGTCGCAGTCGAGACATTTGGCGATGAAGGTCGCTCTGCTCTGCGGACTGGAGGGCGAGTGGGCACTCTCCGGCGAAGCGAGCGGACCGTCGGAACAGGTCAGAGAGATGACCATCAGGACGTTCGTTTCGAGAGCCGTGAGCGACAGGGTCTCCTGCAGTTCGACGCTGCGCCGGGCGAAGGGCTCGTTCGAGCACTTTTCCAGCGGATGCTGTTCCATATGGCGGTCGATGAGCCCGAAGAGCATCTTTTTCAGCCGCGCGCGGGCGAATTCGGCGGACCAGATCTCGCGGATGATTTCCCGCGGGGCGTCGTCGAAGTCCAGCCGGTTGGGGCGGCGGGACGCGTTCTGCATCCTGGTGATGGTTTTTTCGGGGAAGGTCTCTTTGATGAGGCGGATGAGTTCTTCGGGGCTCAGCAGCTCCTCGACCACGGCGAAGGCGTCGCAGTCGAACACGGGGCCGTTGTGACGCCGGATGAAATTGGCGAAATACTCCAGCGCCTTGCCGGTTTTCCAATAGTTTTTGGTTTCGGTATAACGTCTCATGGTTTACTTCTCCTGTTTGTGTTTTTGGGCGCGGTGCCATCGGGGCAAATTCCGTGCCAACAGCGTTTCATGCGAAAGATCTTCTTCGCCGCTCTTTGTCTGTGGTTCAAAAACTGACCGGACTGTTCAAAAAAAGACCGCTATTTCACGCTATCTCCCGAAAAGTTGTTGATGGAACTGATAAAAAAAGTTCATGTCCGCCTTTCTGCTGAAGGGGCCCTTCGCGATCAGGCGCAGCGCGGGCAGGGCGGAGCGCCGGAAGAGGAGCCGCTGTTCCATGCAGTAATGGAAGGGGGAGTTCCCCCGGATCCGCAGGGACCGCTCGTCGATGCCGATGCGGAGCATTTCCCGGCGGAAATCGGCCCCGTGTCCGCCCCCGCGGCCCTGTGCGTACTGCCATGTGTGGACCATCTCGTGGGCGAGGACTCCCAGAAAGAGGAAGTCGTCCCCCTGCGCCAGCACGGGTATGTTCAAAGATATCACGGGCGGAGTGCCTGCGGCGGCGGTCCCCAGCGCCCGGCGCATCCGGTTGGACATCACCAGCGCGCAAGGGGGGAGCGCCCCCTGCCAGCAGACGGTGTTGAGCTGGTTCCAGGCGAAATAGAGTTCCGCCAGCGGTGAATTTTCATGACCGGTCATTCGACATACCTCCCCTCCCTTTCAAACCATTTTTTTTCCATCTCTCAAAATCCCTTTTCCTTAGCATATACCGCCGGAACTTGCAGCATTTTTCATGCCAACTCCCTTTTTTTCCGGAAAAAAAGGTTCTTCGACGGTTTGTGACGGAAACGGGCAGAAAAACGGAAAGAAACCAAAGACGGGCTTGAAAAAGACCGGCATTGCACCTATTGTTTATTGACCAAAAAAAACGATAGGAGGAAAGCAATGTCGGTCAACCTATACTATACACAGAATGTACGCGGATTTCAA